>Ga0156384_14_pt1 | contig 227614 bp, 196 predicted proteins | sample RifOxyA3_FD_108028 | JGI IMG/M metagenome (GOLD analysis project Ga0156384, IMG submission 108028) | Candidatus Edwardsbacteria bacterium RifOxyA12_full_54_48
GGCGGCATCGGGCACCATACAAAAACCACAGCGCAATTGATCCATCACCGTGACTGCATTTTTATGTTGTTTTCGCCAGCTGCAACAGCCCCCGGGACTTCTCTTTGTTACTTTCTCTTGGTCACAAGAGAAAGTAAGGCCAGGGGCCTGCGTTCCCTGTTCTACCGTGTACGACATTCACGCCCGCCTAGCCGTACTGGTGGCGATGCTCACACATTCAGCCAGTCAGACAAGCCAGCCTTCTCAGTGTGACAGCTTTTAATATCCGCCTCCCTCTCCTAATGCGTTAGGGGAGGGCAGGGTGGGGTCACCCGTTGGCCCCCTGGTCCAGGTCCATGTCCTCCACCTCGGGCAGGGCCGGCCGGCCCGGGCCCCCGGGCTTTTCCGGGGCGAACATCCCCAGCCCGGCCATTCTCCAGGTGAAGGCCAGCCAGGCCGCGGCCAGCAGGGCCGCCTGCTGCCAGGGCGGCAGGAAAAGGGCGGCATAGCCCAGGGCCGAAAAGAACAGCCCCAGGCCCCACATCATCCAGTCCACCCGCCAGACGCTTAAGGTCCTGGCCTGCAGCAGGTCGTAGACGTGCCGCCGGTCGCCGGTGAAGACGTCCCTTTTGCCCAGCAGACGCCGGACGATGGCCAGCCCGGTGTCCAGGACAAAGGGCGACAGCACCAGCAGCACCGGGATGATGGCCCCAGGTCCGGTCCTGACTATGTTCAGCCCCATGCCGGCCAGGTAAAAGCCCAGCATCAGGCTGCCGCAGTCGCCCATGAAGATCCGGGCCGGCGGCCGGTTGAAATGCAAAAAGCCCAGGGCCGCCCCCATGCACACCAGCTTCAGGCTGATGCCCTCGAAGGTCTGCAGCTGCAGGGACAGCAGCAGCAGCCCCAGGCCGGCGGCCACCGCCATCCCGGCGGCCAGCCCGTCCATCCCGTCCATCAGGTTGAAGGCGTTGCAGCCGCCCATCAGCACCAGCACCGCCAGCAGGAAATCCAGCCGCTCATAGCCGGTCAGCGGGACCGCGGTCATTATCAGCACCGTCACCAGGCAGGCGGCCAGCAGCAGCACCGCCTTGACCCAGGGCTTGATCTCGCGCAGGTCGTCCAGCAGGCCCACCAGGAACACCACCATCCCGCCGATCATGTAGGCGATCATGTTCCGGGAGCCCATCAGCCCGGGATTGATCAGCATTACCGCCAGCAGGCCGGCATAGAGCCCCATGGCTATGGCGATGCCCCCGGTCCGGGCCAGTTGGAACAGGTGGGTGCGGTATGACAGGCCGTCCGGGACGTCCCAGGCGTTCATCCGCCGGCCCATGATCTGGGCGAAAGGCATGGCCAGCACGGTGGTGGCCAGGGCCGTCAGGAAGATGAAAAGGTAGTTAATCATCGGTCATCCCTAGGTTGATGTTTGGGGTATCCGGGTACCTGCTGCCACCAAGACACTAAGACACCAAGATACTTGGATCGTTACAGCCATTGCGAAAACACTCCCTGCCGAACAAACGAAGCAATCCCCTATTGTCATCCCCGTCCTCTCCCTGCCTGCCGGCTTCCCTCTCCGCTGCGGGGAGGGAGTGAGGGTGGGGTTGGGGATCCAGGGTTTATTGGCCACAGAATGCACAAAAATCACAAGGAAACTTGGATCGTTACAGCCATTGCGAAAACACTCCCTGCCTTCCAGCGGAAGCAATCCCCTATATTGTCACCACTTCGAAAGTTTGTTTTTTGCCAACCTCAGTGCAGGCTCTGAGGTCTCTCTCATCAGGCGTGTCGAACGGGTGACGATACTCACACATTCAACTTGCCAGGCAAGCCAGTCTTCTCAGTGTGACAGGCCATTAACTTTGGTTACCCAGAAAAGATCCGTGTGAATCCGTATAGATCCGTTGAATCCGTGTTCTATTGGTCCCCCGGGTACCTTTAACCACAAAGGCACCAAGACACAAAAGATTTTATTTAATGCCACGTTTCATTGCTTTCGTCATTCTGGGCCCGGCGTCACGCCTTGCCAGCCGAAGGATCCTTTTGCCACAGAAGGCCTGCCCTAAAGACTTTTGATAACCTAGACGATCAGTTCTTTGGCCGCAGCCAGGAATTCTTCGGCATCATTGACCAGCTGGACGGCGCTGTCGAAAGAAAACCTTCCGTAATAATCGGCATTTTCCCTGAGCACTTTAGCTAGCTGCAGCGCTTCCACCAAACGGACATCCAGTTGTTTGGTTTTAACGTACAATTCCCGCAGGGCATATTGCAGGCAATGATGGCTTCTTTCGCGCAACCCGGCCCGGTACACCAATGCCCGGGCGGCATGAAACATGGCGTAATAGGCCTGAATGGATGCCCATTTATGGCTGCCCTGGGCCAGGCTCTGCCGGGCGGCCAAAAGATCCGCCGCCGCCTGCTCCAACTCGGCCGGGGCCAGACCGGCCGCCTGGGGGAATATTTTAAGCCGTCCCTTCTCCAGGCATTCCCGGTATTCCGGGCTTATGTTTTCTGCCACAGCACCATTCCCCGTTCTACTTCATGGTAAAATATTTCGCCGCGTTTCTGCATTCCGGCCCACTCCACCGGATCCTTGACCACGGTTTGGATCTTCGGGGCAAAGATGAGCGCCGCCCGGCGGGCCGCCTCAGGCTGGTTGGATAGTACCAAGATATCCACGTCGCTGTCTTCCTGATCCTGGCCCAAAGCGGCGCTGCCGTAAAGCACTATTTTTATCGACAGGGGGTTCAGTTTTTTCAAGAACCCCGCCAGTCCCATGATGGTGTCAGTTATTTTCACCTGGCAGACAGCCGGGTGCCCGGAAACCACCCGGTAATGTTTCATTCGGCCGCTGGACCGGACCGTTACCCAGCCCATATCCGCCAGCCGCCTCAAGGCATAGTTGGCGGCGCTTTTTCCCACCCCCGACCTGACGGCCGCCTCCCGGCCGTAAAACTCGGTTTGGGGATGCCGGGCCAGATGCAACAGCACTTTTTGTAAGGCGCTTTCCCAGAACAGGGAGCTGACGTTCTTTTTCATATGTGTCCTTTATAATGGATATATGTCCATTATATTGGTTTTATGTCCTTTTGTCAAGGGGTTCATTCTTAACCACAGAATGCCCAGAAATAACCAAGATACTCGGATCGTTACAGTCATTGCGAGCAGGCCTTCGTTTATTCTGACGAAGCAATCCCATATATTGTCACCCTGAGATCTCTTCCCGCCCGCCTAGCTGAACGGGTGACGATACTCACACATTCAACTTGCCAGGCAAGCCAGCCTTCTCAGTGTGACAGGCCATTAACTTTGGTTGTTCAGTAACGATCCGTGTGCATCCCCGCCATTAGCAAGTAGTCCATATAGGCGGGCAAGCCGCCCCATCCGTGTGAATCTGTGTTCCATGGTCCCCCGTCCTTTTGCCACCACGATACTCACACATTCAACTTGCCAGGCAAGCCAGCCTTCTCAGTGTGACAGGCTTTTACTCTTTCAACTTTTAACTTTGAACTTTAAGCTTAATACTGTCTACTGTATACTTCGGGAATGCTTTCTTCTTTTATCTTTCCGCTATTCGCTAACCGCTGCACGCTATCCGTTGGTTTCCGCTTTCCGCTTTTTGCTCTTTGATTTTTGATCTTTGATCTTTAACCTGCGTCTCCATCGGTTATCTCTTCAGCCAGCAGATCCGCCGGAACCGTCTTGACCAGGCATCCGTTTACTTTACGCTCCGAGACAGGCCCCGAAGAGCAGACGATCAGCGCCCGGGCCGGATGGTAATTATCTATGAAGGATGCCAGCCCGGACGGCCTGGCCCCGGGCTTAAGCTTGACCTCTACCGGCAGCAGCGACTGGCCGGTTTGAACCACAAAATCAACCTCGGCTCCGGCCTTGGTCCGCCAGTATTTTAACGAAACAGATTGCTTCAGCAGTTCGGTGAAAACATAGTTCTCAAAAAGGGCGCCTTGATCCTCCAGCGAAGCGGGATACTGGCCCAGCACCGCGTTCCTTAAGCCGTTATCGATAAAATATATCTTGGGCTGTTTGACGATCTCCTTGTTGGGGTTGGCGGCCAGGGGCGTGATCAGCCGGACCAGATAACTTTTTTCCAAAGCTTCCAGATATTTTTTAAGGGTGGGATACGAGACCCCGGTGGCCCGGGCGGCTGTTTGAAAGCTTAACAATGAGCCGATATTATTGGCCAAAAAGCGAACCAGGCGTTCCAGCCCCGCCAGATCCGTTATGGAAAAATTCTGGGCCACATCCTTATACAACAGGGTATTGTACAGGCTGTCCAGTATGGTCCTTTTATCCGCCAGTTCTGGAGTAAGGGCGGCTTTGGGATAACCGCCATAGACGGCATGTTCCCATAGCAGGCGATCCTTAATGGCGGGAGTGGTCTCCACCAGGCCGGCGGCCTGCCCAAACTCCGCCAGGGAAAAAGGGAAAAGCCGGATGATGCCCACCCGGCCCACCAACTGGGAAAGGATCTGTTTGCTGAGCATCAGCTCCGAAGAGGAGGAAATTATCAGCCGGTGCCCCCGGTCGGCCAGATATTTCAGCTTGCGCCCGGCTTCGCTTCCGTAATGCGCTTCATCCAGCCCGGTCAGCCCCCCCGCCACCAGATATTGCCTCTCAAAATGCTTGATGTCCCGGTCAAACAAGGCCAGGACGTCCGGGTCGTCAAAGGAAAGATACCGGCTGCCGGAGAGCGATTCCAAGCGCTTCCGCATCAGGGTGGTTTTCCCGGCCTGCCGGGGCCCCACCAGAGCCGTTACATTGAACAGCTTGATGTGCTTCTGCAATTCCGATTCTATGCTGCGTTTTATATACATTTCTATTGCGGTATGACTATAGTTTATATTGATTTTAAGTTTAGTTATTGTAACGCTAACGGGGTATTTTGTCAAGCGGTTAGAGAACCGGAAAATATTTTGACCCCCGAAACATGCCCTGAGTTAAACCACCAAGGCACTAAGACACCAAGGGTTTTTAGTTATTAGTTATTGGTTGCTGGTTATTCGGAAAAAATCCGTGTGCATCCGTATATATCCGTTGAATCCGTGTTCTATTGGTCCCCCGGGTACCTTTAACCACAAAGGGCACAAAGCGCACAAAGAGATTTAATTTATGTAACGATCCGTGTGAATCCCCGCCATTAGCAAGTAGTCCATATAGGCGGGCAAGCCGCCCCATCCGTGTGAATCCGTGTACCATGGTCCCCACTCACACATTCCGCTTTCGCTTCCATGTTTGGCTTCCACGTGTGCCAAAGCTTTAGCGGAGGCAATCCCCTATATTGTCACCCTGAGATCTCTTCCCGCCCGACAAGCTGAACGGGTGACGATACTCACACATTCCGCTTTCGCTTACATGTTTGGCTTCCACGAGTGCCAAAGCTTTAGCGGAGGCACTCAACCTGCCAGGCAATATCGAAAATTTAAACCCAAAACATCCTTGTTGTTTTAGTGTTTCCGTGATCAGGTTTTATTTAGTAATTCGTAATTCGTCTTTCGTAATTATCGCTTCTTTCTTGCCGCCCAGCAGGGAAGCGAGATGAGCCCCCATAGCGATCCCAGCCCGTAGGAAAAATGCAGGGTCATAAAGACGATCGGGAGCAACAGCAGGGAGCCGAAACTGAATGACGAATTACGAATTACAAATTCCGAACCACCGGGTTGTTTGTTTGTTTCCCCCGGTCCCCCAACCGTTTCAAACGTTTTGACCACCCCGCCCTTGGCAGCACCCTGTTTGCTGTACGCTGTACGCTGTACGCTGCGCCCTGCCCGACCTACAAAGTAAAGCATCGCGCCGAAGTAGGCCCCCAGCACCAGCGCCAATAGAAGCAGAGCTATCGGGCCAAAACCATTAACTAATCCCTCTCCGCTTCGGGGAGGGTAGGGAGGGGTCGGTCCGCTGAAACCCGTTGAACCTGTTGAACTTTTTAAACTTATTAAACTTGCCATTATCAGCAGCAGAATAGTCGAGACGAAGATCAGGGGGATGAAGTGGCGCAGGCTCAGCGCATAGGGCGCAATATATTTGGTATACACCACCCACTGGCCGTTCTTGAAGTTCTGGGACCATAAACCTGATAATGTATTCCGGCAGTAGTAATAGCTCTTGATCTTGGGGGTCAGATATATCTTGCCCGGGGCTTCTCTATCCGCAGATTGCGCAGATTTCCGCAGATTACTTTCTTTCTCGGTTTTTTCACTTTTTATGCCACACCCTCCTGTCATTCCCGACCCAATCGGGAATCCAGGCTCTTTTTCCTCACACAGAGCCGCAGAGACACCAAGATTACTTTCTCTCTCGATTTCTGAATTTTGAAATTTGAAATTTGAAATGAACTTAATTCCCCGCCTGATGCGGGAATTAAGTTCAATGTCCTGGTTCCTGGTCAGCCGGGCATCGTACAGGCCGTACCTGGCGAAGGTCTCCTTTTTGTAAAAACCCAAATACACCGTATCCACGTAACCTTCGAAATCCCCCAGACGGAAAGCACCGCCGCCCAGGCCGAACGGACTTAAGTGTGCCATACTGATTGCCCGGGCTATGCTGTCGTTTTTTAGATCTATTGGTATTGCCGGGCCGCCCACATTATCAGCGTCTTTATCTTTTATGGTTTTTATACATTGTGTTAAATAATCTGGTGCTATCAATGAATGCCCGCTTAATATAAGTATGTAATCCCCTTTGGCCTTGTTTATACCAATGTTCATTCCATAAGGCGCGGTCTTATGTGGATTATCAATTATTTCCCAGTGCTTAAGATTCTTGGCCAGAAGGTTGTTTTTTAAACAATTACCTGCTACCTCCTTGGTATTGTCTACAGAATTTCCATCGATCAACAGAACTTCAATGCTGTATAAAGGCAAGTCCTGGGAAATAATAGACCCCAGGCAATTTTCTATAAACTTGGCTTCATTTCTAATGGGCAGTATTATTGATACAGTTGGCTGCATTAAAATAAGGCGATTGTTTTTTAATTTTATATAAGGTTTTGTTATTTAGACAACCGTGTTACAAACAATTCTGCCATTGCCCGGCCATTCTCAGTTATATCGTACATTCTTTCTACTTTCCTTCTGCCATTTTTTCCAAATTCAGCGGCCCTTTGTGGTTCTTTCATTAATTTTATTATTGCATTGGCTAAAGCTTCTGGGTTTTTGGGCTCTACCAAGTAGCCAGTTGAACCATCCTCAACAATTTCCGGCACACCGGTTATCTTTGTAGCCACCACCGGCATTCCTGTTGCCATTGCTTCCATTATTACTACCGGGATGCCTTCGCTTAAGCTGGCCAGAACAAATATATCCGACTCATTGCAATATTTACTTATTTCCTCTTGCGGGCAATATCCCCTTAAAAATACTTTGTTGTCTAAATTATGGTCGGTGATAAATACCTTTAACTCGTCAAATAGTTGGCCATCACCTATAATATTTAGTATAAAATCCTGCCCGGTTTTATCAAGCAAGACACAAGCATTCAATAAGTATTGGTAGCCCTTTACCGGCGCCAACCGTCCCACACACAGTAATCGTAGCCTATCACTATACTGACGTTTCGGCACATATTTAAACTTCGCCAGGTCAACCCCGCAGCGTATTACCTTAATATCTGTATCTTTAAGGACCGCATATTTGCCAAGTAGAAACTTTTTATTGTATTCGGATATGGTGCGAAAAAATACGGCATTTTTTATCCTGTCAACCAGATCGTGAGGCGGCATAAAATGAAGGTCAAAACCATGCCCGCTAAAACTATACCCTATGCCGGTATATTTTGAGATCATTATGGCGATGGTGGCCGGCACCCCGGCAAATTCGGCATGGATATGTCCAACTTTTTTCTGCTGGCAGATAAAGGAATAATAGATGCCGATCGGCAGCAGCAATAAATTACGAATCCCGCTGGTGGTCCCCTTCTTAATTGAAAAAAGGTTAGTGCCGGTGGTTGTAATGGCATACTGGAAACAATGCCAATACTTGACAGGATGCATCAAAGGCGCAAGTAAATTGTAAAATACTGCCGTTAAAAAATGATCATACCAGGCAGTAACAAACGGTAATCCCTGCAGGGTCAATTGCGACGTTTTTTGTTTTGACCGTTTAACCGGAAATACTGAAACCCCAATGCCCTTTTGGGCAACAGCCAACACTTCACTTGCGGTAAAGGTGGGCAGCGGATAAATGCTTGCGATATAACCTATGTTTAGGCCTTTAATTTCCTGCGTCATATTACTTTTTATTGGCTTTTAGGTTATATATTTCCCGGTATATGTTCTCGGTTTTCCGGGCCAACTGCATAAAATCACAATTGGCCTGCACCCATTCTTTTCCTGCCTGCCCCATGGCCCTCGACTTGATTGGATCATTGAAAAGCTCCAGCAGTTTTTGGGCCATGGCCGGGGCATCGTCCGATGGCACCAGATAGCCTGTCTTGTCCGGCGTTATCAGATCCCGCACCCCGCCCACGTCAGTTGCCACTACTGGCAGGCCGGTGGCCATGTATTCCAGAATTGAATTAGAAAAGCCCTCCCATTTCGAGGTTAGTAAGCCCACATTTGACGCCGCCAGAAGGTTGGGCACATCAAGCCGCTGACCCAAGAACCTAAAATTATTCATCAACCCGGATTCTTTAACCAATTCCCTGATTTCTTTTTCGGCCACCCCTTGGCCGACAACCAGAAAAAAAATGTTTTTTTTCTTTTCGATTGCCATTGCAGCTGCTTTGACCAGCATTTGATGATTCTTAACCGGCTTGATGCTGCCGGTTATGACCGCCAAAAAGCAATCGTTTTTTAAATTCAGTTCCCGGCGTACCGCACCCCTTTCCGACAATGCATTAAACTTGTCAAGGTTATACCCGTTGGGAACAAAATATGTTTTGTTTTCGGGTATACCTATAAATTGTGTCAAACGTATACGGCCGATGTTGGTATTGCTGATGATGCCATCGGCCAAAGGCCATAACATTCGTTCAAACCATAATTCTTTTTTTTCGTAATGTATCCCACCGGATCGATTGGAGGTCAGCAATACTTTCACACCCACCAACCGGCCAGCCAATCTCCCCCATAGATCTGCCCCAAACAGAAAGGTTTGCAGAACATCAATGTTACGCTGCCGCAACAGACGGATCAGCTTGAAAATTACCCTTATATCGTATTTGGATTTTTTGTTAAGGCAAACAACTTCAGTGCCCCGGCTGGCCGCTTCATTGGCCAGTGGACCGAGCGAATTAAGGCAACATATTGTTACCTTGTGTCCCAGTTCTTTCAAGCCACAAGCCAGCTCTACCACCTGCCGTTCGGCCCCGCCGACCTCAAGGTTTTGAATTAATAATAAAAGGTTCATTCGTCTATTTTATTGTGCCCAGCAGATCTTCCAATATGGCATCCTCCGGGTGGGTATGCCCTTCATGCCAGTTTAATTTCTGATCCCAATGCCCGGGGCAGTCATAAACCGCTTTGGGCTGATAGCCGTAGCTGACCTCGACTATTTTAGGCTTGCCGTTTTCATCCTTTATAAAATCAAAGGCCATGCTCTGGGATCTCATTTTTTCAGCCACAGCAAAGGCAATTTTTACGTATTCCATGTCTAGGCGCTTTAGATCATAACTGATGGAACCACTCCCGGAGGCCCTGAAATCATTGGGCCGGACATCACGGGTAAATCCAAAAGCCCGGTTGCCGACCAACGTTATCCTGGTGTCGTATTGGTTGCCCGGCATAAACTCCTGAAAGTAGACATAATCCTTTTCCCGCGGCATTTGCTGTTTGGTAATGGCCGAGCTTAATAAATACTTGGGAAACCTTTTCAGCTTACCAACAAACTGGGGGAAAGTGCCAATTTTGCGAAGTTTTGTTTTGGCATCGCCAAAATACCCGTGGTATGAAACGAACCCCAGGCCAAATGCCTGTTGGCATAGTTTTATTGCCTCATTTTTATCTTTTACTAAACGGACATTGGCCGAACCGGCCCCGCTCTTCAGTTTAAATACCTTTGGATAGGTTGCCTGCTCTGCCCATTCAAGGGCTTTTTCTTTTTGGTAAAATACATAGCTGGGCACCAGCGGGGCGCCTAAAGCTTCCAATAAATATTTTTGGGCGATCTTATCGTCAAAGTGCCAGCAGGTAACCGTATCGGGAAAAACAATTATGCCGGCCTGTTCCGCAGACGCTATTATTTTTCGCGAATGAGCTATGTCTGCCAGTACATCATGCGTAATGGGCCATAGCAAATGGGTAAAGCCATTCAGTTGTTCAATGATGTCATTATCATAGCAATTAATTATTTTATGCCTTATGCCATGCAATTGGCAATATTCCAACCAACGATCGGAAAAACTGCCTGAACGGTGGTGAATGGCAATATGAATTTTATCCTTCAATATGTCCTCCCCAGCCCTTGGGCGGCGTAAAGTTAAAACCAGACTTGGGCAACTGGTTTATTTTGTCATTCCATTCTGGTTTATTACTGCTGACTGTCATGTCATGATAACTGACATCAGACAAGGGATATTTACCGTCCGCCAATGATTCACGCAAGGCCGGTATTTTATTGTGATCGTAGCCCATCAGCCAGCAGGCGGCGGCATCACCAGCTGCGGCATCCAGACCGGCGATGATGCACCCCACCGCCTTGGCCGCAGGCTCCAATGGCCCTTCTCCCTCGCCGGCAATTATGGCATCAACCAGATTTATTTGCACCCGTTGTCTTGCAGGTTTCAAAATACCATTTTTATCGGCAAAGATAAGTATTTTGTTGAGATCATTAACAGTCCGCCAGATAGTATCGTTGCCGTGCCAGCTGCCTTCACCGATATCAAAATGATGCCTGCTCGCACTTGAAGCCTTGAGTGAAGGTACCTTGGATAATGTTCTTAATACCCGCTTAAACGCCACGCCAACCAATAATATAAATTTGCCTACGGGTTTTGGCATTGTAGCCAATGCCTCTATGACACTACGTTCCGTTTTATTGTAAATTCCCCGCCCGGGGTATTCGTCGCCGCCTTGTCCTGACCCGCCGCGCCGGTGATGCGGCAGGTATTCCTTTTTTCCGTTGATGCCCACCATGTTTTTAAGACAGCAGGTCATTCCGGCCTTTTTGTGGGTCTTAAGTTTGGGCATGTTTATTACCACCTCAGACGAAAGCACCGTCTTGGAGATCAAATACTGGTGCTTGCCCGGGGCATGGCTGTTGATGGTGGTTTTTTGATCGTAACCGGAGACCTCAAACAGGCTGGAATCATTGCTTATCGGCTCCAGGGCGCTTTTATCCTTCAGGTCTATCAGGCAATAGCCCAAGGGATCTCCGGGTGTCTCATCCAGCATGGTTCTTCTGCCCAGGCTATCGAACCTGGTTCGGACCATTCGCAGGTCAATGATATCGACCGGAAGCCAGCCGGGCTGGCGTAGAGCCTCTAAATATTCATTTATTCTGTTAAAAGCCAACAGTCTTTCCCAGTCGGCGCCTTGGATCGGGGCATCGGCGATGGTGATCGTGCCCCTGCCCTGCAGGGCCGGTTGGACCAGGGAAACGGTAGCGGCTATCAGCGAACTATGGGTTATTAAGGCATCGGACCAAGAGCCGTCATCTTCCCTGACCCAGTTTGGTTTTATAACCACGGATTGACCCGGTTGGATATGTTTCCCAAAAATATTATTTTCGTCACCGACGCCAGCAAGACCCAGGGCATGCACAATTTCCCGGCGTAAAAGCCCCAAGCCTTCCACATCATCGGGTCGGGGATACCCTGAAATGGTAGTTTGCAAAAGTGAAACAATTTTTTGTCTATTTTGTGTCGTCAATTGTGGAATCCGTCTCTTTAATGGTTTCCCTAGCGCTTATGTTTGCCAGAACCACCGATATCCCGGCCATAATAAATATTAATTTATCCAACGGACCGCTGCCAAAAATACCGGCAACCGCCAACCCTATGGCTAGGGCCAAAAGATAACGGGAGCTGTCGGTCGTAACTGTATTTACTTTGATGGAAGTTTTAATATTTTTATATATGGTTGTAAAAAAAGCCAGATATAACGCCAAACCTATTATTCCCTGCTCGCAGAGCATGCCCAGATACCAGGAATGCATAACATAAGGTATTAGCGAACCATTAACCTTTGGGAAACTGAACGCCCCCCAGCCCCATAGCGGGCTTGCTAAAAATAATTCCCAGCCCCTTCTATACATCCAGGCCCTTATTCCCGTTTCGCTCTGTACGGAGCTGTAGACAGCATGGCCCGGCAACGGTATATACTGAAACCTCTGCCAGAATATCTCCGGCGCAATGTAAAGGAATAAAACAAACAGTGAAAATATCAATATCAGAGTGGATGGTTTTTTTATGAAGTTCCTTAAAAGGATGAAGGCAGCAACCAACAAACCGATGCTGGCGCTGCGGGAGGCGGCAAAGCCAAAGGCTAAAAGGAACATCCCGGCAAAACCGGTCAGTAGGGTGTTTTTTAACGAGAGAACGGGTTTTTTTAAAAATGACAGGGCCAGGGTCAAGCCGATTATGCAATTATAGGCCAAGGCATTGGCATTCCCGGTAAGGCCGGACATTCGCCCCTTGCTGTATATTACAAATCCGCTGACTGCTGTCACCAGGCAGGCCAGCATGATAACTGCCAACACTTTATTTAACTCTTCCCGATTCTCAACAAATAATACCACGGCCGCCAGCACTATCAAAGATGGTATGGTGTCAATAATAAACGTTCCGATATATTCCGGATAGCTTACCAGATCGGTAAAGGCGCCCCAGAGTACCAGGACAACGGCTATTGCCGTAGTTCTGTTGCTTTTAAGATTTTGCCAGCGTGACCGGTTGAAATGGGTGGCTATGGCCAGCAGCAACATCAGGCCAAATATCCGGGTGGGGGTTATGGGAAATGTTTGTCCCAGGGCTTGCTCAAAATTGGCCGGAAAGAAAATAGTGGCCAGGGTTACTAATAAAATGTAAAATGGCTTTTTTATAGCCAGGTAAGTAAAGAAACTCAATATCACCAGGGATCCCAGCGCTATGGCCCCAAAGCGCCAGACAAACCAGGCGGTAACGCCGAACAGAACTAAGTATGCGATAGCCGCAGATGGTTGCCGTTTTAAAATAACATTGGGGTTTATATTTCTGAGATCAATTATCATTTAAGCGCCGCCCCCTGCAAGACCAACTTCAACCGGGACGATTTTTCGGACCAACCGTTGGCCAGCGCTTCAAGCCGCCCGGCCCGGCCCATACGTTGGCAAAGGTCTGCATCACCCAATAATCGCAGGATCGCTCTGCTAATTTGCCCTGTATCGCTTCCGTCAACCAATAAACCGCTTACGCCATCTTCCACCGCGTCCGGCACCCCGCCGTCCCGGCCGCCGATAACCGGTTTCCCCCAATATCCCGCTTCCAAGTATACGATGCCAAAGCCCTCGTTATCGCCATTTGGCAAAGCACGGTTGGGCATTATAAATATTTGGCAATGCTGGTATAGGTATGCTACCTCTTCATCCGTGGCATCGGTTACGACGGTAACCTGTTTTTGCAAGCCAAGGTCTGCGATCAGGCCTTTCAGCCGGGCTTCCTCCTGGCCCGCCCCGGCGATCACATAATGAACCCCCGGGTGATCCTTTATTATTATCGGCAAAGACCGCAGGACCATATCCTGGCCCTTGCGTTCAATCAACCGTCCTACCGTCAGCAATATACTTTTATCCTTGATCCCAGACCAAATCCCGGGTTCCTTGGCGGAGGTTGCATTACATTTGGCGCTGTCAAACCCCGGGGTTAGCAGGGTGATCCTTCCCGGTTCAACGCCATGTTCGATCAGTTTATTTACCGCATATTTGCTGATGGTTAAAACCCCATCAGCCCGCCGCAAGGCCATCAACACTAATTTTCGCCTGATCGGACCTGCCGTATATATACCGGTCAGGTCTTCACCCATTACGGTTGCCACCCAATGCTTGCCGGTTGTCAACGACAACAGCCAACCAATAAATGCCCCAGGATAAAAATTGCCTATATGTATGACATCTGTTTTTTCTTTGACAATTAGACCCCAGGCGGCAAAGAACTGTTTTATAAGGTTAACTGCCTTGGCCAAGTGCGCTTCATTTATCGCTGTCCGTTTAATGAAGTTCCTGCGAATAACCCGATATGGCAGCAAAGCATCGAATTCTGCTGTACCTGGTGCTTGTGCGGTCAACACGACCAATTCCTCTGAAACAAACGCTGAATGAAGGTAATAATAATAAACAACCGACCCGCCAACCATGGGGGGCGGATAATCTGGATTTATGAATAGGCATTTCATAGCAGGCCCTTATACACGTCTATTGTCTGCCGGGCGCATTTCTCCCAGGAAAACAACGTTGCCCTCTTTTGCCCTTTAAGCCGGTAGTCACCGGCCAAAGCACTGTCCGTTGCAAACCGCTGTATCGCCGCGACCCAGCCCTCATGATCGTTGGCATCCAACAGCACCGCGGCCTCCCCGGCCACTTCAGGAAGGGACGAATTATTTGCCGCTATCACCGGACAGCCGCAGTTAAAGGCTTCCAGCACCGGCAGGCCAAAACCCTCCATCAGGCTGGGATAGCAAAAACAGGCGGCAGTATTATACAAACGAACCAGCACTTCCGTTGACGGGCTGTTTAAAACAGTGATGGATCCCCTGGCCGGACTGTCGGCCAATGCCTGGTGGAATCCGGGATACGGCAGGCTCTGGCGGCCCGCTATTACCAGTTTTAAGCCCGGTGCGCGTTTCAAGGCATCAGCAAATACTTCTACCAGAAATGTCAGGTTTTTTCTGGGCTCAATATTTCCCACGTATAATATGAACGGCAGGCCGATGCCAAGCTCTTTTTCCATTTCTGCGGCGCATTGGGACCGGTCCAGTTGCCGGTATTCCGGCCCGCAGCCCAGGGGAATGACATTTATTTTGCTTTCAGCTATTTCCCAAATATTGATCAGGTCGTGTTTTGTCGCCTGCGAGTCGGTTATCACCCTGTCCGCCAGCTTGGCGGATCTTAGCCCGTATTCACGGTAATGGTCGGTTTGTTTTGTCCGGGGGTAGAAGGTGGCAAACGACAGATCGTGCACCGTAAGCACGGTCTGGCAACGGGGGTATTTTGCACCTATCAGGCTGGGGAAATGAATGATGTCCGCGCCGCTCTTTTTCACAAACGAACCCAGGTACCAGCGATGCCACATTTGATACGCCAGCCGGTCGGACAGCGATTGCGGCACCCAGGCCTTGAAATATCTTGCTTTTGTTGTGGCAGGGAAATGCGGCAAGTCGCCGCTTTTTTTATAACGGTTGGCTATGAAATGTATCTCTTCAATTTCCGGCAAGCGGCACAGTTCCCCGGCCAGATGATACATATAATTACCCACGCCGGAGCGATTGCCCAACAGCAGGGTGGATTCAAAAGCCAGTTTCATTTCCGGCTCCGCTTGACTGCTATCGTGTGCAACCCTATGCCCCAGATCAATTGGGCCCAGTTCACCAGGAAATATTCCATGAGGCCTTTAAAATACCTGCTTTGCCAGAAAAAACTGCTGATCTTGAAACCAATTATCTTCAATGGATTTCGCAGATCGCGGGAGGAGGTTTCCAATTGTTTCCGCCAGGTTTCCGATAAAAACAACTTGGGCTTCAGGCCCGCCCGTTTCATTGCCTGCTTGTAACGGTTGATGGGATAGGCATGTTCGTTAATTCCCAGTTCTATTTCTTCCAGATCCTGGCCGTAATCAAACAACCCGGACACCGTATCGTTGATGGCTACGAACCGTCCTCCGGGCTTCAGCACCCGGCCGGCTTCGGCGCATAGCTGGTCAAGATCGGGTGAGTGATGCACGGTGGCGGTAGAGAAAACCAGGTCGAAGGACTTATCGGCAAAAGGCAGCCGTTCCATATCGGCCAGAATACGCTCAAAGAACAGTTTTTCTGTCAGATATACCTCTGCGCTCTCCAATCCTATATATTTGTCCCTGACCACGTCCAAAGCGGTCACTTTACAGCCCAGCCTTGCGAACGCGGCTGATGCCCAGCATCGCCCCGCACCCAGTTCCAGTACTTCCTCGTTGCCTACGAGGTTCAATTGTTTTAAGGCCAGGTCAAAATTATCGGCGTGTTGGTTCCAGGCTTCAATGCTTTCGGGGTCGGGGCTGACGCTGGCATCCAGCCTGGGGAGTTTAAGCAGCCATTGGTCTTTGAACTGTTCGGGGTTGCGCTGCGGGGTGTGATATTTCTTCCATCCGGCGATCTCGCTGCTGACCGTTTCCGAGGGTCGTGGCAGGAAGTCAATGATGCCCCTTGTGACGGGATACGAGGCCCGGCATGACCCGCACATCAACTTGGCATCGGTTATCTCCAACTGTCCCTGTTTGGCGTTCTGGAGCAGCAACCCGCTGGCTTTGCAATCAGGACATATCAGTTTATTTATGATACTGTCACGCATTAATTATCACCATAATCACTTCAATACCTCTTTGTACACTTCCATCACCTGAGCCGCGTGCCTTTGGGGGGAAAACAGTTTTATAGCCCGCTCCCTGCCGGCCCGGCCCATGGCCTTTGCCTTTTCGGGTTCGTTAAGGAGATATTGTACCTTTTCGGTAAAACCGTCAACGTCATCCGGGTCAACCAGGAAGCCGGTAACATTATCCTCCACCACTTCGGGCAAACCGCCCACCCGGGAGGCAACTACCGGCAGTCCGTACATCATGGCCTCGGCGGCCACTCTGCCGAACGGTTCTTTTTTAGAGGGAACTATGACCACCGAAGCCTTTTGATAGTATTTTTCAGGTTCTTTGACATGACCGGCAAATTCGATGATCGGCAACACCCCCAACTCTTCAGCCTTCTTCTTTATTTCATGCAAATAACCTTTTGCATGATATGGTTCATCCCCCAAAATCATAAGCCTTGGTTTTAATGGATGATTTTTGAGCTTTGAGGCTATCTGTATGAATGCGTCAACCCCTTTGTGGGGGCATATCTGCCCGACAAACAGAACCAAGCGTCTGTCTGTGTCCTGACCCAAAGCATCCACAGCAGGGATTTCTATGGGATTATGAATGACATGGCGTTTTTCCTGATCCATGCAGTTTATTAGGTCCGCCCCTGTAAACGATGAATTAGCAATTACCGCCAAGGCCTTGGTTACCAAGTCACGTTTGGCACCTGAACACGAAAGATCGTTCCGCAGATGGACAACTGTTGGAATGCCAAACAACCAGGCCACGGGTATTGCTATCTGTGCCACGGTTGCTGAATTGCAATGGATAATGTCGGGCTTAACTTTTCGAACTATCACCCACAGTCGAAGCACTGAATTTAAATAAATAAATACCGTGCGTTTGAAGAGGTTGCAAATTGGACATACAACGGTTTCAATGCCTTCTGCCTTTAAAAGATTTATAAACACGCCGGTCTCGGGGCAGACCACCGTAACGCGGACATTACGCTGTCGCAATTCACGCATCAATAGCAACAGGCTTTTTTCACCGCCATAAATTAGATTGCCGTGTGGTGTTATGAAAATAATATTCATTAAACTAAATTAAGTTGCCTCGCTTGTTTTTCATTGCATAAAAGATAATTGAAATAATCGCTTTTTGTTATTTCGTTAGTTTTTCTAATTCCACCGTTTTCATCTATATTGTAATACAAATAGTTGAGCCCTTTAACTAAGCTTCCAATTTGGTCTCCAAGGTCATCGCTTAATACTTCAATAATAATTGCAGGGCGCATTATTTGTATACATCTACCCAATCCATGCAATACTTCTTTTTCATGCCTTTCTGTATCAATTTTTATTACATCAATATTGCTTATCCCATGTTGGGTGATAAATGTATCAAGGCATATTTTATCAATTATTTCATAAATATCTGTATCTGTGAATGATTCTCTTTTATTATCTGTCAAGTGTGCACGATCTGACGTTTTAAATGATGAACAGTTTATGTGGCCTTTACCATTTACATTAGATGCGGCTATTTTGGTGGCACAAAACATCAAAATTGTTTAACCTGCAATTTTCGGTTAATATTTTATAATTCATACCTAGCGGCTCAAATGCGTGAACTACCACTTGGGGATTAGCAACTTTAGCTGCCAAGCTATATATACCAATGTTGGCACCAACATCAAAAACAACATTCGCAGTCTTACATAATGACAACCATAAACCAAGTGAAATTTTTTCCCACCCCTGATCTAGTCCTTTCCAAAACATGTTGTTTTCCAATGGCAAATCGTGGCTTAATATTTTTATTTGCGTATTGGCAATATTAATTCGTAATATACGGTTTCTTCCAAGTTGTTCACCAAGTGGGATATGTGCTGCAACAACATTCGGCTTTATACCCAAATCACGTATGAAATGCACCAACTGGTTTTTAAATGGCAGCCAGCGGTAAAAAAACCTATAAATTGCACGCAAATGGCTGTAAAACATCATAAGCTGTTTAACTTTATCCCTTCATAAGCTTTGGCCATTTTGATAAAACTAATATAAGCACATTGAACGCACATAACGAAACCGGGAAATCCATCACGCCACCCGCCCCTAATTAAATATCTCTCAATAAAAACGAACAATGGTGTTTTAACCAACATATATGGTTTTATCCCACCACGACGATTCCATTCTGCGACATCGTCTTCTAGAGAAAGATCGGTATATTGATTAATCTTTGCAAGGTGCTCTGAAACTGTACGGTAGGTGTCGTGTGATACCCATCCAGTGGTGATTACACCCGGTTCCCCCGGACAGACAACAAGTTCGTGCACCTTGTTGTCACTAAATCGGCATTCATCCTTTTTAAATAGTCTTACCAGAGGTATTGGTTTCCAAACATGATCCAGATAACGACCCCAGAAACGGGAACGTCTCGTAACTGCGTACGCCGGACAATTGCCTACCCTGCTTTTGACGATATTATTAATTTCCTGTTTTAGTTTTTGATCTACCCGTTCATCAGCATCCAGCATTAACACCCATTCTGTTTTAACATGTTCCAAGCTATATCTACGCTGTGCGGAAAAATTGTCAAACTTTCGTATATATACTTGTGCGCCATGCTGTTTTGCAATATCAACTGTCCGGTCGGTGCTGCCTCCGTCTACAATCACAATATCATCCACCCACCTACAGTTTTCCAATAAGCCGGGCAGGTCCCGCTCTTCATTTTGCACAATGGCAAGTAATGTAATTTTATTATCGTTCACTTGACCGTCCCTATCAAGCCGATATAATTACCCTTTAAATTCTTTCCTTTTCTTATCTTTCTCATAATGGGCAGCGCCATTTCCTTTAGAAATGGGTGGTTGATCCAGTAATTGTCAGTGACTTTTAGGATATTCATGTATTTACTGCACATTTTAGTTAATGTATCTATGCTGAAAGAATGCAAATGTCCTGCCGGTTCAAATTTGTGAAAACATTGCGGGCAAACCGTATGAACTATTTTCCCTTCGTTGGGTACGGTTATTAATACATACTTTTTTGATAACCGAACCATTTCCTTTATGCATTGTTCCACATCCTCAATATGCTCCAATACTTCAACTGCCGAAACGATATCAAATGATTTGCTTGAAATTGAATTTGACAATATATTGCTTTGGACAAAATTGCTTCCGGCAAATCTCTTTTTGCCAAAGCCAATCCGGCTTATGGCGCTATCGGCCCCCACTACAAACTCTATGCCCCATTTTTTGTAAAGGCTGCATAAATAGCCCTCACCACAACCCAGATCCAATGCACTGTCAATATTTTTAGCCCAGCCTATTAAGTACCGGACCATCGCAACTCTTGCCAACTCACCCTGGTCTTCCTCCGGCAGAAAGCGATATAATTCCGATAGGGCTTCATAAAACTTAAGCTGTTTATCCATTGTATTTAACCCAGATATTTTTTAACGCCACAACTTCTTTAATTTCATTTTTCATGATCAGCAACGCAAAACCAGTATATAATAATAGATAAATTATAATTTTAAAACTTAGCCATGGAATGGTTGCAGTTGCTGAGCCCGGTATATATTTGAATACGATCCACGCGATGATGCAAAACAAACCAGCTTTTATTATCGGCTTTATAAATATTAACGTACTGATTTTTAAAAGTTTGGCGGCATTTATAATGGATATGCTGCCGCCGACTATAACTGTCAGTAAAACAGCAATACTGGTGCCTGTTATACCCAACCATTTTGTGCCGGGGTATATCAACAGAACCAGCAATATCAAGTAGGATAATGGCACCAGGCTTATTAAATGATTTTTTCCTAAAGCCGGAAACACATTTGCAGCCGAAGAACTTATCAGTCTTAGCCCGGAAAAAACCAGCAGTATCTGAAATGGCAGGATCATCGGTAGCCATTTTGGGCCAACTATCAAAAGCACCAGATACTTTGCAAATATTATGACAAACATGAATAACGGGGGAATAATAATACCCAATAGTGTAAATATTTTTTTTACCGCTTTTGCTAATTTATCCCTGGCTTCGGCCAGGTCGTTATACATGGGTCCGGTGATTTTAGCAATTACGTTTCCTAAAAAGCTGCTGGGCATCATGGCGTAATTGTAACCGCGTGAATAATATCCCAACTGCTGTGGGCCCAACAATACTGCTACCGTAAAATTATCAAGGTTATTGTATAAATAAACTATAATCGATGAAAGGGTAAAGTGCCCGCCCATGTGAAGCACCTTGCTGTAATTTAAGCCCTTGAGTGTTATTTCCGGCTTCCAATATTCTTTTACATTTATATAATAACCTGCTGTTAAAACAACCGCCGCAAATTGCTGGGCAACTATCAGGCTCCATATACCCCACCCATAGAAGGCCAGGACAGTGGCAATAACTGAATAAGTAGTGGTTGAAATAGCCTCGGCAATGACTTTTTGACGAAACAATAACCGCCTTTGTAGATGGTTGTCAAAGGTGGACACTACGGAATTGATCAATGGATTTAAAGATAACAACCTTATGGCGTTCAGATACTGCTGGTCAATATTCATTTTTTGTGCAATTACATTTGCACCTGCAAAAAGGACCGCTGAAAATAATATTCCTACTGCCAGGTTGACTATGAAAGACATATTGGATGTTGCCGTCAACTCATCATCTTTGGAAAAAATAATACAACGTCCTATGCCAAAATCACGGAATATTTCAAATAATCCATTGATTGCCGCCATTGATGCCACCACCCCAAACATAAGGGGGTCTAGTTTTCTCATCAAAAATATGCTGGCTATAAAACCAACAAAAGAGATATACGCGTTTCCGCCAATAAGCCAAGTGCTGGAATTAAGTATTTTTTGGTTGTTAAAAGACATTTGTCTTTATTTTTCTCCGGTTAACATTATTGCATACCCAAATAAATTATCAAAACGGCTTGCTTTTAATTCCAGTATAGGCGTGATTAATGTCTCACGGCACTCATTAAAATTTATTTGTTTAACATCCTGGTGCGTTTTCAAATGTTCCCGTTTTCTAAGTTTTCTTATATATCTTGTCAGCCTGGGGAAATATTGATTTGCGGCACCTCTAACCAACGAACCAAATTTAAACCTTTCTTTTGCCTCTTTATAGTTTAAACCGACCGCGTACACATTCGCAAAACCAACACTTTGTGCTAAGCCGACCAGTTCTTTTTTGCTAAAAGGGAATTCTTTTTCCAAACTGCCGCCGGAAAAGGCTGAGATATTCATCAATACGTTATATCGCAAACATGCCGCGTTGGGCACGATAAAAAAAACAACGCCCTTGGTTTTAAGGACTTTGTAATGTGACTCAATTATCCGCTTTCTATTGACACCCGTAAAGTGCTCACCGGTTCCTAACGATAACGCAATATCATAATTATTCCAAAGTGCTTCAGGCAAGGCCAATGCATCAGCGTATACGAATTTTCCTTTACACCCTATATATGAAAATAAGTTTCCGGCTAGTTCAAGCGCTTTTTTATTGTTATCTACCAACGTAACATTTACACCCATCAACGCTAATAACGCACTTACCTTACCCATACCGGAACCAATTTCAATAGATCTGAGATTATTGAAGTTGCCATGTTTCCTTCGAATGGCATTTTCAATATAACACCATTGCTGCGACCTTTTTATACGCAGTAATGATGCGGCAAATGTTTCATAATTTGCATCATATACATAATCCCAATTATATTGTTCTTCACTTTTCATTATTTATACATTTTAAAATACATTATATGCGTTGATCTTCATGCTTTTTTTAGGTTATGTTATCGGATTTTTATCTGCTTTCCATAATCCCTTTGCTCAAATATCGCGCACCTCAAACAAACCCGCCCCCGGTTACTCAATACCGTCTACTGGCTACCGGATACTGACACATTCCTGCTGTTGCTTTTAATAACCCCTTGTCTTTTTTAACTTTACCATTGTTCTCTTGTTCAAATAGCCCCCTATCACCCTCCGATAGCTGGCTATTACTCCCCGATAGCTGGCTATTACTCCCCAATAGCTGGCTTTTACTCTCCAATAGCTGGCTATTACTCCCCAATAGCTGGCTATTACTCCCCGATAGCTGGCTATTGCCCTTCAATAGGACCCGTTCTCTCTCTGATCGGGCCCGGACCATTTGCCACAAAGACACTAAGACACAAAGACAATTTAGTTGATAGTTTTTAGTTATTCAGTAAATATCTGTGTGCATCCGTATAGATCCGTGTGTATCTGTGTTCCATGGTGCCCGGTATCCCATGCTCACACATTCAACCTGCCAGGCAAACCGGCTTTCTCAGTGTGACATGCTGACATCTTTTAGTTATTCAGAAAAGATCCGTATGCATCCTATATATCCGTGTGAATCCGCGTTCTATTGGTCCACCCGCCCCCGTAACCCCACACAAAAAAAATCCGTGTGAATCCTGCCCAATCAGTTGAATCCGTGTTCTATTGGTCCTTCTTCCCGTACACCCCCAGCGCAATGGCCGCCAGCAAAAACACTACGGTCATCTGTACCCAGGAGCTCGGCACCGTTCCCATGATATGCGGTACAGCGCCCAGTTTCATCAGGATCCCCGCCAGCAGGCTCAACCCCGCCAGGATCAGCATGGATAACATGGTCTTTTTCATCTGACTACCTCCCTTAAGACAGTTAACAGTTGTTCCGTTTACAGTTCAGCGTTTATGTTTTTACCTTCGGTTTCACAATTCACGATTCACACTTCACACCCTGCCGTTGCCTTGCCCCTTGCCGTGCCCCTCAAACCTATTTGTCCGCTGTTTCCAGCAGCTTCAAGTCATGGGGGCCGTTGAGCACTAGTTTTTTTCTGGCCGTCGTCAGTCGGAACAGCTCCTGCTGCCTGGCTGTCATGGCGCTGTTATACTTGGCTTCTATCAAAAGGCCCTTATCGGTTACGAAATCCAGCTCGATGCCGTCCTGGTAAACATAGCGCGGCCCCAGATGCTTGATCTTAAGATAGATGTAATTTTCAAACAGGCTTCCCAGATCGCGAAATCCGGTGAACTGGCTCCTTATTCCCAGATCGGCCGCGTAGATCTTTTTGGGGGCCAGCAATCGGGCATTGGTCTTTCCCTGGCGGGGAACCAAATGGATCAGATAGCTGTCGGCAAACAGCTCCAGGTAGCGTCCGGCGGTGTCCGGCGATACCGACAGGATGTTGGCCAGCTTGTTGATGCTGAATGCTTTGCCCGACCGTTCCATCAGCAGCAGAAAAAAATCCTTCAGCTGCTGCAGCGCCTTGATTCCGTGCAGGGCGGCAATATCCTTGTGGATGATGTCATCGGCCAGTTCCCTTAAGTAGGCCGGCTCCCGGCGCAACACATACTCCGGAATGCCGCCGGTGGCCAAGTATTGCTCAAAGTGTTTTTCGGTAAGATGCCGGTCCGCCTTGGATATGGTGAGGTTGGAGAATTTTAAGTATTCGCCAAAGTCCAGGGGCATTACCTCCACCAACCGGTGCCGCCCCACCAAGTGTGATTTTTTGCTTTTTAAAAGCGAGGCGCTGGATGACGAGGCGAAGACCTTGGCCCTCTGGCTGTCGTAAACATTTTTAAGCTGCTGCTCGTACCCGGGCAGATAGGTCACTTCGTCCAGGAACAGATATACCTTTTCCCGGTGGCTTAAGCCGTGGATCTTGCGGTAAGCCTCTATTATTTCGGGCAGGCTGCTCTTGGCCAGCAGATAATCATCCAGGCTTACGTAAAAAATACGCCGGGGTTCGGCCAGGCCCTTCTTTATCATCCGGTCTATCAGCAGGTGCATCAGGGTGGTCTTTCCGATACGGCGCAAGCCGGTCAGCATCACAATATCCCGGCTGTCCAGGGATGCTTCCATCGCCTCCAAATACCCGGCCCGCTGGTGAAGGCTTTCCAGCTGCCAGCCCGGCTCCCACCAGGGATTGTAACGGTACAGGATTTGCTCCATGGGGGTTTCCTTTTTAAAACATTATACGACACCATCGTATAATTTGTCAATAAGTTATCCGATGACATCGGATAACTATTTCCAGGGTCAGCGGCCGGCCTTCTCAGTGTGACAGGCTTTGAACTGCATCCCGGTCCCCGCCTTCAGCAATTTTGCCCGGGCAGAAACGGGCGTATAAAATTCATTGCGGAGCTTGGCTCCCCGCCCCGGTCAAGGAATTTAGTCCGGGGTTATCATTCCTGCCGGAAATTGCTGGGCGGTTAAGGCTCTTTTGTTACTTTTCTGGCCTACAGAAAAGTAAAGCAAGGTCGCTTGGTTCCCGGTATGGTGTTTGTTGCCCGGCACCGCAGGTGACTATATTCACACATTCAACCCGCCAGGCAAGCCGGCCTTCTCAGTGTGACAGGCTTTAAACTGTAAACTCGTACTGGCTTTAAACTTTAAACTTTAAACTGTTTGTTCCCACTTCCAGGCGCTGGACATCATCTCCTCCAGCCCGTGCCGGATCTCCCAGCCCAGCACTTCCCTGGCCTTCCGGTTGTCGGCATAGATGGCCGGCAGGTCGCCGGGCCGCCGCGGCCCGATCTTATAGTTCAGCTTGATCCCGTTGGCCCGCTCGAAGGCCTTCAGCAGTTCCAGCACCGTGGTGCCGGCGCCCGACCCCAGGTTGAAGAATTCATGGCGCCGGTCGGGCATTTTGTTCTTGATGTAGGACAGGGCGTCCACGTGGGCCCGGGCGATGTCCATCACGTGGATGTAGTCCCGGATGCAGCTGCCGTCCCGGGTGGGATAGTCGGAGCCGTGGACGGCCAGCCCCGGCAGGCGCCCGGCGGCGAAGCGGGTGATGTTGGGCACCAGGTTGTCCGGCCGGCCGGCGGGGTTCTCGCCGATCAGCCCGGAAAGGTGGGCCCCGGCCGGGTTGAAGTAGCGCAAAGAGACGAACCGCCCGGGGTAGCTGGCGGCCAGGTCCGAGATCATCTGCTCGCCCATCAGCTTGGTCCGGGCGTAGGGGCACTCCGGCTCCCCCAGGGGGGTCTGCTCGGTGGCCGGCAGTTCTTCCACCCGGCCGTAGACCGTGCAGGAGGAGGAGAACACCAGCTGTCTGACCCCCTGCTTTTCCATGGCCCCCAGCACCGACAGCAGCGAGCCGTTGTTGTTGGCAAAATACAGCAGGGGATGGGCCACCGATTCGCCCACCGCCTTGTAGGCCGCAAAATGGATCACCGCCTCGATGTCCGGATTTTCGGCGAAGATCCGCTGGGCGGCCGCCGGGTCCTTGAGGTCGGCCCGGTAATTTTTGACCTCTGTCCCGGTGATCTTCTTGATGCCCTCCAGGGCCGAGCCGTCCGAACGGGAAAGGTCGTCGGCCGAGACCACCTGGTATCCCCGCTCCAGCAGGCTGACCAGCGTATGCGAGCCTATGTATCCGCATCCCCCGGTGACCAGTACTTTACTCATGGCTGATATGAATGGTTGATAATGAAGATTAAAGACCTATTGTCGGTACCCGGTCTTTGGTTCCCCGCCTTCAGCAATTTTGCCCAGGCAGAAACGGGCGTATAAAATTCATTGCGGAGCTTGGCTCCCCGCCCCGGTCAAGGAATTTAGTCCGGGGATATCATTCCTGCCGGAAATTGCTGGGCGGTTAAGGCTTCCTTCGTTTGCTGTGCATGGGTCCTGCTCAGGACATGCTTTTGTTACTTTTCTGGCCTACAGAAAAGTAAATTAAGGACCGGCCGCCTGGTTACCATTCTGCCTCTGATCGGGTCCGTTCACCGCAAAGACGCAAAGGCCGCAAAGGCTACTCACTTACTTGCTTTGCTTTCATCTCCCCTAATAAGGGGAGGATAGGAGGGGTGTCTTGCCCCTATCAAGGGGAGAGACAGTGGGGTGTCCCCCGTCCCCGGTTACTGTCTACTGACACCTGTATACCGGCCTTTGTTCTTTCAACTTGTAACTTTCAGCTTTGAACTGCATCCCCGACCCCGGTCCTGGTTCCCCGCCTTCAGCAATTTTGCCCGGACGAACAGGGGCGTGAAAAATTCATTGCAGAGCTCATCTCCCCGCCCCGGTCAAGGAATTTAGGCCCTGGCCATCATGGCTTCCGAAATTGCTGGGCGGTTAAGGCTCTTTTGTTACTTTTCTGGCCTACAGAAAAGTAAATTAAGGACCGGCCGCCGGTCTGCAGCCGCCGGGCAGAGCTGCAGCGACGAGCTTTTTTCTTTTTGGTTCTTTTTCATTTTGGCGGCACAAAAAAGAAAAAGAACAACCAATAACGCACCCTGTCCCTACACGGTTATTTTACTTTGAACTTTAAACTTAATGCCGGATACTGCATACCGAATACTGTATACTTCAAATTGCCTTACTTCTTGCTCTCCACTTCCGCCTTCAGTTTCTCGATCAGCTCCTCGATGCTCATCTGCCCGATGTCCCCCTGGCCGTGCTTCCGCAGCGAGACCCTCCCGGTCTCCATCTCCCGGCCGCCCACCACCGCCATGTAGGGGATCTTCTCCATCTCGGCGTCCCGGATCTTGGCCCCCACCTTCTCCGACCCCAGGAACATCTTGACCCGGAATCCGGCTCCCTGTACGCTGTCCGCTAAACGCCTGGCATATTCCCCTTGGGCATCGGTGATGTTCATCACCGCCAGCTGGACCGGCGCCAGCCACAGCGGGAAGTTCCCGGCGTAGTGCTCGATCAGGATCCCGAAGAAGCGCTCCAGCGACCCCAGCAGGGCCCGGTGCACCATGTAGGGCCGGTGCTCCCTGCCGTCCTCGCCGATGTAGGTCATGTCGAAGCCCACCGGCATGTTGAAGTCGAACTGGATGGTGGTGCACTGCCACAGCCGCCCCAGGGAGTCCCGGATCTTGATGTCTATCTTGGGCCCGTAGAACACCGCCTCGCCCTCCATCCTTTCATAGTCGATGTGGCGGGCCTGGAGCGCTTTGACCAGCGATTCCTCGCCCTTGACCCACATCTCGTCCGAGCCGGCGTACTTGTCCGGATTTTTGGGGTCCCGCACCGACAGCTCTATCTTGACGTCCTTAAAGCCGAAATCGGCCATGATCGACAGCGAGAAGTCCAGCACCCGCAGTATCTCGTCGTCCATCTGGGCCGGGGTGCAGATGATGTGGGCGTCGTCCTGGGTGAAGCCCCGCACCCGGAACAGCCCGGTCAGGGTCCCGCTCCGTTCGTAGCGATAGACGGTACCCAGCTCGGCCCAGCGCAGCGGCAGGTCCCGGTAGGAGTAGTGCCCGGCCTTGTAGATCAGGATCTGCATCGGGCAGTTGACCGGTTTCAGGTAATAGTCGGTGCCGTCGATGTCCAGCGGGGAGTACATGTTCTCCTTGTAGAACTTTAAATGGCCCGAGGTCTGCCACACCCATTCCTTGCCGATATGCGGGGTGTAGACGATGTCGTAGCCCCCGGCGAAGTGCCGCTGGCGCCAGTGGTCCTCCACGATGGACCGCATCCTGGCCCCCTTGGGATGCCAGCACACCAGCCCGGCCCCGGCCTCCTCGTGCAGCGAGAACAGGTCCATCTCCTTGCCCAGCTTGCGGTGGTCCCGCTTTTTGATCTCCTCCAGCTTCTGGAGGTGGGCCTCCAGCTGCTCCTTCTTGTCGAAGGCGGTGCCGTAGATCCGCTGCAGCATCTTGCGCTTCTCGTCCCCCCGCCAGTAGGCCCCGGCCACCGACAGCAGCTTGTAGCAGCGCAGCCGCCCGGTGGACGGCAGGTGGGGCCCCCGGCACAGGTCGGCGAACTGGCCCTGGCGGTAGAGGGATATCTTCTGGCCCTCCGGCAGGTCGTTGATCAGCTCTACTTTATAGCTTTCCCCTTTAGACTTGAAGAACTCCAGCGCCTCGGCCCGCGACAGTTCCTGCCTGGTGATCGGCAGGTCGCGCTTTACGATCTCGGCCATCTGGGCCTCTATCCTGGCCAGGTCCTCCGGGGCAAAGGGGGTATCCCGGTCGAAATCGTAGTAGAAGCCGTCCTCGATGGAGGGGCCGATGGCCACCTTGACCCCGGGATACAGCTCGGTGACGGCCTGGGCCATCAGATGGCTGGCCGAATGGCGGTATATGTCCCTGCCCTCCGGGGAATCGAAGGTCAGGGCGGTGAAGGCGGCGTCATGGTCGATGGCGGTGCCCAGGTCCACGGGCTTACCGTCTATTGTGGCCGCCAGCGAAGCTTTGGCCAGTCCGCTGCCGATGGATCTTACCACCTCGGCGGCGCTGATCCCTTTGGGGTACTCCCTGACGCTGCCGTCCGGCAGGGTGATCTTGATGCTGTTGCTGTCCATGTTGGTTCCCTTTTTCTCTGGTGATAATGCATGTTTTTTAACATTTTATAATACCATTATATGCGGCTTAATGTCAATATATTTTAACAGGTTACGTGGGTTTATAATCGGCAGATCAATGCCGCCGGACCCGGATCATTTTCCGTCCTCTTTCCTCACACTAAGACACAGAGACTTTATTCTTTAAACTTTATACTGAGCACTGTCTCCTGTGTACTGTCTACTTAAAGAAGACTTTCTACTTTACAAACTTTCAACTTTTAACTATGTCACCACTTCGAAAGTTTGGTTTTTGCCAACCTCAGTGCAGGCTCTGAGATCTCTTCCCGCCCGACAAGCTGAACGGGCGACAACCTTCGATATTTGAAATTCTGCATTTCATGCCCACACATTCAACCTGTCAGGCAAGCCAGTCTTCTCAGTGTGACAGCCTCGGATCATTACAGTCATTGCGAGCAGGCCTTCGTTTATTCTGACGAAGCAATCCCATATTTTGTCACCCTGAGGTATCTCCCCGCCCGCCTAGCTGAACGGGTGACGATACTCATACATTCCGCTTTCGCTTCCATGTTTGGCTTCCACGAGCGCCAAAGCTTTAGCGGAAGCAATCCCCTATATTGTCATCCCGGGGCACCATTCAATTTCTAAATTCTAATATCGAAATCCTAAACAATATCAAATACCAAAGGATAAAACACTAAACCGTCACGAGTTTTGGATCTGGTGCTTAGTGCTTGTTTAGTGTTTAGTAATTCGTATTAAGTAATTACCGCTGCTGCTGCTTCCCGCCCGATCCGTATGCATCCGTACCGATCCGTGTTAATCTGTGTGCTATTGGTCCCCACTCACACATTCAACCTGTCAGGCAAGCCGGCCTTCTCAGTGTGACAGGCTTTCAGCTTTTCTCTTTAAGCTGCGTCCCAGTCCCCGGGGTCTTGGTACCCCGCCTTCAGCAATTTTGCCCGGGCGAACAGGGGCGTATAAAATTCATTGCGGAGCTTGGCTCCCCGCCCCGGTCAAGGAATTTAGACCCTGGCCTTCATGGCTTCCGAAATTGCTGGGCGGTCAAGGCTCTTTTGTTACTTTTCTGGCCCACAGAAAAGTAAATTAAGGTCCGGTCGGCTGGTTTCCGTTTCCCATTAAATGACATCCTTTGCCCGGCCTTTCAGGTGACTATGCCCACACATTCAACCTGTCAGGCCAGCCGGCCTTCTCAGTGTGACATGCCGTTAACTTTGGTTATCCAGTAAAGATCCGTATGCATCCAATAGATCCGTGTGAATCCCCGCCATTAGCAAGTGGTCCATATAAGCGGGCAAGCGCGTTCTATTGGTCCCCCGTCCGCTTGACTTTTCCCCCTTTATGGGTTATCTTTATCATGTCTTCACGTTTCGAACTTTAAACTTTAAACTGTAAACTTAAAAAGGGGGGGGCGACAGGTTTCGACGGATCAAGATAGATCAAAGTGGCATGTCGAGAAGGTCAGAGGGCTCGTTAAAATACTGGCAAGCCATCTAAATGGCAACTATAATTACGCTTTAGCAGCTTAATTTTAAGCGCTATGTCGCTGTAGGTCTCCGCCCATCGGGCCTGCAAACGACATCGTAAAGAAGGGCTGGTTCCGGGTGATGTCCCGACATTCGGAACGAGATCTCAGGGGCTGCTCCGACCAGGACCGTGTTTATGCGGGCCTTTAGGAAAAGACAAAACATAAACTAAACATGTAGAGGCTTCGGTTGTTCTTTTTTCGGACGTGGGTTCGATTCCCACCGCCTCCACCATTATTCCTCCCTGCTGGACGATAGTCCGCCGAAGTTTTGACGCAGGCGGGCACCATATCCGCTCCAGAGCTTGGCAGTAGTCCGCCGCCCTGTCCGCCGAAGCAAAAGCGCAGGAGGAAGGCGGGCACCATTCCAAAGTGTAGAGCTAGGCAGAAGCCCCGATAGCAGAAGCGTATCGGGGCTTCCTATTACACCCCGGCGTTTTCCCTGATCCGCCACAGGCGGATATGTGGGGTCCGGGGGCTTTGACGGCTTGGCACCAGGGACTATGCATTTCTCCGGCAAATACAACTTGACCGCTGATGCCAAAATCATGATATGTGACGTTAGTTCCAAAGCCCCCGGCGCTTCTTTGGTTCTTTCTTGGCGCCAAGAAAGAACAGGGACAGTTGAAATGCTTTCTTCTAAAAGTACCCGGTAAGAAACGCAGTTTGGCATCAAGCTCCAGAGCGCGGCAGAAGCCCCGATAGCATGACCTATCGGGGCTTTAATAATTTCTATTCTTGGTTATCACCTTTACTTGGCTGGCGAAGTATGAGCCGGACAAGCTGAACGGGCGGCAACCTTAGATATTCTAAATTCTGCATTCCACGCTCACACATTCAACCTGTCGGGCAATCCGACCTTCTCCGTGTGACAGGCTTTCCACTTTTCGCTTTCTGCTTTCAGCTTTAAGCTGGGTAGCGTCCCATTGTTCCCCGTTCTCTCCCGGCGCAGGTCCTTCATTTGTCAAAACTGATGGTCTTTTCAGGATGACGCGCCTTTTATGCTTTGAGCTTTCCGCTTTCCGCTTTTCGCTCAAAGTCCCCGTCCTTCCCCCGCTGACCCCTGCCCGGCCAGGCAACGCTACTGGGTCATCTGCTTGGCAAAGGCGGTGATGGTGGGTTTGAGGTCGATGTCGCTTACCGGGTATTCGAAGATCTTCTGCAGGTACGGTTTCATCTTCTGGTGGGCCTCGCCGAACCCCTGCGACGACTCCCGGGCGTCCCACCGCCACTTGTCGGCCAGGTCCACCTTGCGGTCGTATTCCCTGGCCCCGTTGGCCTGCTCCTCGCAGTCCAAAAACTCGGTGCCGAAGACAAAGCCCGCCTTCTTGGCCTTGCTCAGCAGGTCTATGAAGTCGGTGTTGAACCGCCGCAGCTTCTTCGAGGAGGGCGGGTACACCAGGATGGCCTGCTTGCGCAGCGTTTCGATGTTGGCCGAGAACTTGTCGAAATCGGCCGGCAGGTAGTTGTTGAAGTTGTTGGCCAGCTCGGCATACTGCACCACCAGCGGCCGCATGGCGCGGAGATACTCCTGGTCGCGGGGGGCCGGCCCGCAGCCGGCCGCTGAGAGGACGGCCGAAAAACATGCCGCGGCAATGATGAAATATCGCATTTTTACCTCCCGGTTAAATAATATCTATTTCCCTCTCCTAATGCTTTAGGGGAGGGTAGGGTGGGGTCCGTTCCCTGTCCGTTTTTCGATCCACCACCGAGCACACAGAGACGATTTAGTTAACAGTTATTTATTGGTTAATCCATAAAGATCAGCGGGTATCAGCGTCCCGTCCGCCCCCGTCCTAAATCACACAAATCTAACCACACTTTCCCCCCGATACCCCTGTCACCTGGTCCCCGTAATCTGATCCCTGTAATCCGATCTCACTCCTCCCGCCTCCGCTGGATGATCCTGGCCGGCAGGTCCCTCTCGATCCGGCCGTTGTCCAGCATCAGCACCCGGTAGGGCATCTTCTTCACCAGCTCCTGCTCGTGGGTGGCCATCAGCACCGCCGTCCCCCTGGCGTTGATGTCCTTCAGTATCTGGATGATCTCCAGGGTCCCCTGGGGATCCACGTTCCCGGTGGGCTCGTCGGCCAGCAGGATGAAGGGGTCGTTGACCAGGGCCCGGGCGATGGCCACCTTCTGCTGCTCTCCGCCCGACATCTGGTGCGGCAGGGAGTGCCGCTTGTGCGACAGCCCCACCTGGTTGAGGGCCGCCATGGATTTCTTGTGGACCATCCCGTGGGAGGCCCCGGTCACCTCCAGGGCGAAGGCCACGTTCTCGTAGACCGTCCGCTCCGGCAGCAGCTTGAAATCCTGGAAGATCACCCCCAGCTTCCGCCTCAGCTGGGGTATCTGCCGGCGTTTGATGCAGTCCGAGGCGAAACCGGCCACCTTGATCACCCCCCGGTCGGGAAACTCCTCCATCATCAACAGGCGCAGGATGGTGCTCTTGCCGGAGCCCGAGGGCCCGATCAGGAAGACGAACTCCCCCTTGTCGATGGTGAAGTTGATCTCGGCCAGCGCCTGCCAGCTGTTCTGGAAGGTCTTGGATACGTGCAATAATTCTATCATGCTCTCATTAATTTATTTTATCTTTTTGTTCTTCCCGCCAGCCGGGCCGCCAGCAGCACCGCTTTGACCATCGGCTCCGGGTCGGCCTGGTTCTTCCAGGCGATATCCCCGGCCGTCCCGTGGTCCGGCGAGGTCCGGATGAACGGCAGGCCCAGGGTGATGTTGGTGGCCCCGCCCAGGACCTTCAGGGGCAGCAGCCCCTGGTCGTGATACATGGCCAGCAGGGCGTCGACCTTCCCCTCCTGGCACCATCTGAACCCGGCCTCGGCCGACACCGGCCCGGCGGCATCGATGCCCGCCTTCGCCGCCCGGGCCACCGCCGGGGAGATGACGGCCATCTCCTCCCGGCCCAGCAGGCCCTGCTCACCGGCATGGGGATTGAGCCCCAGCACCGCGATCCGGGGCCTTTTGATGCCCCACATTTTTTTCAGGGCGGCGTCGGTCAGTGACAATTTATCCATTATCAACTGTCTGGTGATCAGTCCGGGAACCCTGGCCAGCGGCTGGTGGATGGTGGCCAGGGTCACCCTGAGCTTTCCGGCGGCGAACATCATGGCGCAGGGGCCCGAGCCGCACAGCTGGGCCAGCAGTTCGGTGTGGGCGGTCTGTTCATAGCCCGCCAGAGACAGGGCTTTCTTGGAGATGGGGGCGGTGGCCATCCCGGAGACGGCGTTGTCCAGGGCCATCACCGCGGCGGAGATGATTGATTCGGCCGCCATCCTCCCGGTCTGGGCGCTCTCCCGGCCCGGCCCGATGTTGAACCTGGGGCAGTAGATGTCGTGCACCGGGACATCTGTGAGCTTCAGCCCGAAGACCCCGGCAAATTCCTGCCACAGGTCCCTCGGGCCCACCAGCACCGGCTGGCAGGCCCGTCTGACCCGGCTGTCCAGGGCCGCTTTCAGGGCCACCTCCGGGCCGATCCCGGACGGGTCCCCCATGGTTATGGCTATTCTGGGTTTCATGCTTATCTATATTTTCCTTCTCACACTATGACACAAAGTTTTTCATTCGCGGGTCATTCCCGGCCCGATCGGGGATCCACGCCTTTTATAAATATTTTCCCTCTATCTCTCATATACCTTTCCCACCTTTCAAACATCGCCCGACAGCCTGAATAACCTCTCAAACTATTCGAACATTGCCCGGCACAATATCAGACTCCTCAAACCTTTTCCCCCATCTTTCAACCGCTGCCCGGCACAATGTCCGGCTACTCAAACGTTTCTTCCGGGCCGTTGCTTTTATTTGTTTCCTCCTCCATGGTCTGGTCCACCATCTCATCGAACCCCTCCCCGGCCTCGTCCCCCAGCTCTTTTCCCATTTTTTTGGCCCACCTGGCCACCGCCGAGGGATCGTTCTCGTCCAGCCCGGTGATGCAGGAGGGGTCGGCCAGCTTCTCCATCCGCCTTTCCTCTGACTGCGGGGTCCGGAAGCGGGACATCATCCGCTCCAGCTTGTCGCTGCCGCAGTTGGGGCACTTGGGCCGGCCGTAGCTGGAGGGATTCAGTATCAGCAGGCTGAAGCTCTTTTTACAATCGAGACACTGGTATTCGTATATCGGCATATTTCACTTTTCCTTTGGCCGGGAGCTTTCCCATTTTTCCACGATCTGGGAGATGATCTTGTTCTTGGTCAAAAAGCCCCTTCGCTCCTGTTCATCATTGATGTTCCGGGCCTTGGCCTGCACTTCGTTGTAGGCCAGTTCCAGATATTTCCCGGATTCCTCAGGCTTGCCCATCCGCTCCAATATCAGGCAGTGGGTGAAATAGCTGTTCTCCTTATAGACCTCAAAAAGCTCCTGCTTGGCTATCATTTCTATGGCCCGGTCGGAATGTTCAAAGGCCTGGTCCATTTCCCCGATATCGTAATAAATGTCGGCCAGCGAGGAGTAGAGCGTGACCATCTGGCTGTGGTTGCCCGAGTCATTGATGACCTTCAGGGCCTCCTGGCCCACGGCCTTGGCCCCCGGATAATCATTCAGGTTCTGGAGGTATCCTATCTTTTGGGTCAAAAAGTGCCCGTAGTAGCTGCGGCTGTTTATTCTCAGGCCTATCTCCAGCGCCCGGTCGATGTACTCCACCGCCCGGCGGTAGTCGTCGGTGATGGCATACAGCGTGGCCAGGTTGCCCAGCTTCCGCATCTGCCCGTCCTGGTTGCCGGTGGCGGTGTCTATCCTCAGGGCCTTTTCGAAATAGACCATGGCCTGGTCGTGCTTTCCCATCGAGCCCAGCATCACCGCTATGTTGTTCAGCTTGGATGCCTGGCCGGTCAGGTTGCCCAGCATCTCGTCCAGCTTGATTCCCTGGCTGTAATGCTCCATGGCCTTGGAGTAATCTGCCCGGCGGAACATGATGGCCCCCAGGTTATTGTGCAGGGTGCTCTGCTTGGCCAGGTCGCCGATGCGGCGGCAGATGGCCAGGGCCGCCAGATAGTTCTCCTGCGCTTTTTCCATTTCGTCGGTGGCCAGCAGCACGTTGGCGGTATTGGTCAGCACCCCCGCCATGGAGCGGTCCTCGCGTTCGGTCTCGAATATCAGCCGGGCCTGATCCAGGCGTGTCAGCGCCTCCTGAAAAAGTCCCATCTTCCATTGTATCAGCCCCGAATTGGCCAGGGAATTGCCCCAGCCGATCCGGTCGCCCCGGGACCGGTAGATCCCGGAGGCCAGTTCCCTGAATTCCAGCGCTTTTGGGTAGTTGGAAAGGCTTTGGTAGGCCTGCGACAGCTGCCCGTAGATCTCGGCCATTTTTGTATCATCCCTGTCCTGCCGGCACAGCTGCAGGGCCTCTTCGGAAAGCTCCAGCGCCCGGGCGTATTCACCGGAGAAGATGCAGACCTGTGAATTGTAGAGCCGGTCGCTGATGCCGTAGCGGGGGTGGTTCCGGGCCAGGGCGGAAATTTTGCCGGCGATCTCCCGGCTGCGGGCCCGGTCCCCGGCCACGTCGCATACCTCCCACTGCCTCTGCCAGATGACAAAGGGGATCGAGGCGGAGAGCTCTTCGGCGGTCCCCGATCCCCCCCGGTTGGTTTTTATCCAGTTCACTGCTCCGCTTCTCATCGGGTTTCCGCTGATCGGTTATTGCGGTTCGGCATCATCGGTCCGGCTCTTTCATCGCCATGACATATTCGATCATAGGTCGGCTTGTCCTGCTCGGCTCTTCTCCAGTTCCCCCCACTCCCGGATGATGGTCTGATTGGATTTATTATTATTATAGAATTTCTCCAGTTCCCGGGGGTCATTTATGTCCCGGGCCTTTTTTTGCACCTCCTGATACGCCATTTTCAGAAATTCCCGGGACTGCTGTCGGTTGCCCATCTTCCCCAGGATCAGGTGCCGCCGGTAGTACATCTTCTCCAGGGCCACCTCGAAGGTGGAATGCTTGGTTATCAATTCCATCGCCTGGTCGGAATACTCCAGGGCCTTGGCCGGCTGGCCCATGGCGTCGTAAAGATCGGCCATGTTGGACAGCCCCATGCTCAGTACCGAATTGCTGTCGATCTCCCGGGCCAGGGCGATGCCCTCCAGCCCGTAGGCGACCGCTTCCTGATATTTCTTCATCCAAATGCACAGCAGGACATTTCTGATCAGTGCGTGGGCCAGATAGCCCTTGGAATTTATCTGCCGGCTCAGGTCGACCGACCTCTGGCTGCAGTCGAAGGATTTTTGGAAATCCTCCTTCATGGCCCACAGGTCGGCGATGTTGTTCAGCTTGGAGATCTGCCCGTTGAGGTTGCCGGTCGAGACATCTATTTCCAGCGCCCTTTTCATGTATTCCAGCGATTGGTCATAATCGCCCAGGGTCCCCTGGAGCACCCCGATATTGTTCAGTTTTGTCGCCTGGGAGGTGATATCCCCAATGGTCCGGTCGATCTTCAGACCTTCTTGAAGCCTAACCAGGGCCTCCTGATACCGGCCCTTTCTTATCAATATGGCCCCCAAATTGTTCAAAATGTTGCTCTGCTTTTGGATATCACCCAATTGCCGGGCCTGGACCAGGGCTTCCTGGTAAAGATCATAGGCTTGGTCCGCTTGGTCTGTACGCAACATGGCCCCGGCCACATTGGCTTTATTGGTGGCCATCTTCCGGATATCGTTGAATTTTTGGTAAACGGACATGGCCTGGCGGTAAAAGTCCATAGCCTTTTGGTTATCTCCCATCCGCCAGTAGGCCAGCCCGATATCTCCTTTGACATCGCCCGCTCTCACTTCCATCCCCAACGATTGGTAGATGGCCAGGGCCTCCAGCCGGTGCTCGATGGCCTTGGGGTAATCGGACAGATTGTAGCAGGCCTCGCCCATCAGGCTGTACATCAGGGCGGTTTTTTCCCGCTCCCCATTTTCCATTGCCAGTTCCAATCCCTTCCGGGATAATTCCAGCGATTCAGGGTATCGGGCCTGGTATTTGGCTATGACGCATCGATAATGCCAGGCGTCTATCTGGTAGGCTGGGTTTTTCTCGGACAGCCGGTCCACCCGCCGGGATATCTCTTCGGATATTCTCCGGTTGGCTATTATATCGCAGACCTCCCACTGCCGCTGCCAGACGGCAAAGGGAAGGCCCTGCTCCAGGCGGCCTCCGGCCCCGGCCTCCCTGATGTTTCTTATGATCCAGTCGCCGAGTCTGCTCATTTGGCCAGGATCATTTTTACCGCGATAGCCAGCAGGAACACCCCGAATGAGCGCTGCAGCCAGACCCCGGAGATCTTCTCGGCCAGCACCGCCCCCAGCAGCCCGCCGAAGAAAAAGCACACCGCCATCACCGCCGCCGCCCTGACATCGACATGCCCGGCCGAATAATAACGCCAGGCCGCCAGCAGCCCTATGGGAAGCAGCAAAGTGGCCAGCGAGGTGCCCTGGGCCTGGTGCTGGGAAAATTTGAACAATATCACCAGCGCCGGCACGATCACCACCGCCCCGCCGATGCCGAACAGTCCGCTGACCGTCCCGGCCAGGGCCCCCAATAACGCATATCCCAGCCAAACCATCTAGCTATCCTCCATTATTTTTTTAAAAGCCCGGGGGAAATGATCGATGATGTCCCCGGCCAGCAGGCAGTATTCTGTCTTGTCTGCGGCCGCCAGGTCCCCGGCCAGGCCGTGCAGGTAGACCCCCAGCACCGCCGCCCTTTCTGCCGACAGCCCCTGGGCCAGCAGCCCGCCGATCAGCCCGGCCAGCACATCCCCCGACCCGGCGGTGGCCATGCCGCTGTTGCCGGTGGAGTTGATCCAGGCCCTCCCCTCCGGCCGGGCGGTGACGGTGGGGGCCCCCTTCAGCACTACTGTCTGGTTGAACCTCCTGGCCGCCTCCAGGGCGTATTTGAGAGGCTGGCGCTTTATCGGGGAGATGTCGGTTTTCAACAGCCGCGACAATTCCCCGTAGTGGGGGGTCAGGACCAGGTTTGCGGCGGACCCCAGCAGCTCCGGCCGGGCGGCCAGGGCGTTCAGCCCGTCGGCGTCCAATACTGCCGGGATCTTGATGGACTTGACCGCTGTCCGCACCAGTTCCGCGGTCTCGGGATGGCCGGACAGGCCGGGGCCGATGACCATCGAGTCGGCCTGTCCGGCCAGCTTGATGATCCTTTCCCCGGCCGCCAGCGACAGGGTCCGGTTTCTGGTCTCCGGCAGCGGCTTGGTGATGACCTCGGTCAGCTTGGCCTCCATGATATCGTTCAGGCTCTCTGGGATCCCCAGGCAGACCAGCCCGGCCCCGGAACGCATGGCCGAGGTCGATGCCAGGCTGGCCGCTCCGGTCATGCCGGCCGAGCCGGCCAGCACCAGCACCGTTCCGCAGCTGCCCTTGTGGGCATCGGGTTCTCTGGCCGGCATCCAGCCTTTTATTGCCGGGCCCCGAGCCAGCCGGATATTCGGTTTTTGTTCCGCAAGGCATTTTTCGGGAAAGCCGATATCGGCCACGATCACTTTTCCGGCCAGCGTTTTTCCCGGATGAAACAGCAGACCGGTCTTAATAAGACCCATGGTGACCGTGACCCTTGCCCTGATGGCCGGGCCGGCCGCCTGGCCGGTCTCGCCGTCCACCCCCGAGGGAATGTCGGCCGCCAGCACCGGCCGGCCCGAGGCATTGACGGCTTCTATGACCGCTGCCACATTTTTGTCGACCGGCCCCTTGAATCCCGTGCCGAATATGGCATCGACCACCAGATGGGAACCGGCCAGTTCTTTTTTCAGGGAGGCCGGCCCAGCGGCTGAAACCATCTCCCGGATTTTCAGCCCGCCCTTGTTAAGTTTTTTGGCCTGGCTGAGGGCTTCTCCCTTGACCGCGCCGATCCGGCCCAGCAAAAAAACCGTGGTCCGGAAATCTTTTTCCGCCAGCATCCTGGCGGCGGCGAAGCCGTCTCCCCCGTTGTTTCCCTTGCCGCAGATGACGGCGATCCTCCGCCGGTCCCCCGGCTTTCCCGCCCCCAGCATGGCCTGGGCCTGGTCGGCCAGGGCCCGGCCGGCGTTCTCCATCAGGGTCTGGCCGGAGATTTTATATTTCCTGATGGCCCGGGCGTCTATCTCCCGCATCTGCTGGGGGGTGACTACGAACATTTCAGTTCCTCCTTATTACCTGCCCACTAAAGGCACTAAAAAATGATGGGTTGGGCATCACCAACGCCTCTCCCTGCCTGATATTCCTTGCAGGACTTACTTTCCGCTCAGTTTTGTGCAAGCAACATCGACCAGTCTTACAAACTCGCGCGCATCTGTGAAGTAGTTTCGGAAAGCCAAGCGAACATCCTCGCTCGTGTCAGCACGGACTAGCACTATGTCGCGATCAGGCATTTGCTTTTCAAGTTGGAATAGAGCGCTTAGTGCGTCAGTTGCATCCCTGAAACTGCGGACCTCTAGCTCACCTACTTTTGAGAAAATGAGTATTGAATTCCGTTTGTCAGTGACGTCACTCTTCGCTCTATTAAGCCCTCTGAGTGTCTGCATGAGATGGAGTTCAGCATCAAGCAACAAGAACTCATCTAAAATCTCTCGATCTGATGCATTGGGGAAGGAAGCCGTTTGCTGTTCGTGAGCACGGGCAAGTAACTCGCTTGCTAAAGCCATTGCCCGCTCGTAACGTGTGTCTCCACGCTGAAACTTAGGCTGACTCTTGGTGATGAAACCAATAACCTCAACAGCAGTGGCCCAAGCGTGTTGAACCAAAGTACGGTACTGAATCTCGATGTAAAGGCCGGCAAGAGCTTTCCCGGCTTCAGAGTTGACGTCGTATTCATATACGTCATGAATACCACGATACCCAGTTTCTTTCGGACGCTTAATGTAATCGTACTTATCTGGCTCGTTGCGGAGTTTGTGATTGAATCTTGCTTTATGAAATTTTAACCGAAAGGCTTTCAGATCTTTGATTGAGCGAAAAATCAGTCGACACCCTGCGACATCATCCATTCTCGCAAGTTGCATCCCCGGCAACCGTGTTAGCTTGTCGTAAATCGTCGTCCTTCGTTTGTGGCGTTGGGCGACAGATACTTTCGTGCCCCGTGTGCGATTTCTAAGAATCGCTTGAAACGTATTCAGAACACCGCGATGCGCTGCTCGCCACGCTTCAATGACGCGTAAATCATCCGCGGTTGCGGTATCCTGCCGAATTCGCTCACCCGCAAGAGTTACCCTTGATTTAGACCCTCCAGGAAAGGTGGGTTCAGTCACTTGTATCCTCCAAATGATGCGCAACAGTTATTTTATTCTTTATCAGTCATTTCACAACATTGAATAATTTTATACAATAATTACTACAAAAACAATTTCCATCTATACCTTAAAATATTTCGCACTTTTCGTGTATTTCGTGGGCAACTCCCGTATTATGCTTTCTCCATCACCGCCACCGCCACCACCATGCTCCGGTCGTGGGACAGCGAGAGATGGATGGCATATCCCTTTCCGTGTTCAGCCGCCGCGCCGTGAAGTTTTACCGTGGGGCGGCTCTTTTCGTTATCCACGATCTCTATCAGGTTGGGATAGACCCCCCGCCTAAAACCCGTCCCCAGGCACTTGGACACCGCTTCCTTGGCGGCGAACCGGGCGGCATAGCTCTGGTACTTGTTGGGGCGGCCCTGGCAGAAGGCGATCTCGGACGGAGTGAAGACCTTGTCCAGGAACCTTTGCCCCCAGCGATTTATGGCCTGCTCGATCCTGCCGACCTCGGCGATGTCTATCCCGGTAGATGCTATCATAGAAAGTCGATCTCATTATGATGTGATTTATGGAATAATTTTCCATCGGTTCTTTTTGGGAAGGTTCCGGCCGGCTCCGCTTGGCCAGATGGGCGTCCGGTCCGGACAGCAGCCTGCCAACCTCCGGCCGGTAATTGATAAATTTATCATAATCTGGCGAAATGTCAAGAAATAATATTAAAACCGATGGCGGGGGAAATGTTGACAGCCGTGATAATTTAAGTTAAACTAACAGGATGATCGAACCGGAGGGAAAATCATTGGCCCTGATTACCGGGGCCAGCGGATTCATCGGCAGCCACCTGGCGGAAAATCTCTTGGAAAAAGGCTGCCGGGTCAGGGCATTGGTCCGGACCACCAGCAACTTAAGATGGCTCAAGGGGCTGGACCTGGAGCTGGCCTATGGGTCGTTTGACGACCAGGCCTCGCTGGTTGAAGCGGTCAATGGCGCGGATTACATATTTCACCTCGCCGCCGCCAAGTCCGGCAGCCGGGACAGGATTTTCCACCATAACGTGGCGGCCACTGTTGATCTGGCCAAGGCTGCCGTCAGGTCCGCTCCCGGACTGAAGAGATTTGTCTTTTCCTCCAGCCAGGCGGCGGCCGGACCATCGGCCTGCCTGGAGGAGCCCCGGTGCGAGTCCGACCAATGCCGGCCCATCTCCGATTATGGCCGGAGCAAGCTGGAGGCCGAGCGGCAATTGATGAGGTGGGCGGAGAAAATTCCCCTCACCATGATCCGCCCGCCCACGGTCTACGGCCCCCGGGACACCGATGTGTTATTATATTTCCAATGGATAAACCGGGGGCTGGCCCTGCTGCCGGGATTCAAAAAAAGGCTTGCCCAGCTGATATTCGTTCGGGACCTGACCGAGGGGATGATCGCCGCGGCTCGGTCCGATGCCGCAGCCGGCAAAACATATTTCCTGTCCCACCCCCAAAGTTATTCCTGGCAGGAGATATCCTGTTCCATCGCCCAGAGCCTGGGCAAAAAAGCTCTCCCCCTGAGGATCCCCCTGGGAATGGCGCTCTTTGGGGCCCTGCTGGCCGAGGGCGGAGCCGTGATGGCGGGGGGGAACAGCATTTTCAACCGCCAGAAGGTCCGGGAGATGTCCCAAAGATACTGGACCTGCTCTCCCGGCCAGGCCGAAAAGGATTTCGGCTTCAACTGCCGTCATGATCTGAAAAGGGGACTGGAGATCACCGCCCGGTGGTACCGGGAGAACGGCTGGCTGTAAGATGTTTACCCTCGGAAAACATTCGACCTTAAAAGCGGTTTGATCCTATGAAAAAAACAAAACTATACGCCCTCATCGGGCTTTCCCTAATGCTGCCGGCCTGCGGCACCGTCCGTCTGGACCGGGCCGTTACCACCGGCCCGGATACCGTGGCCGTCATCCTGCCGTCCGCGGATACCGCCGCAATGGGCCTGATGATCGATGGCCCGGCCTGGCCGGATTCATCGCCCAACGGCAGCTTCACCATCGCCGCGGTGGGCGATATCATGATGGGCAGCTGCTACCCGGCCCCGCTGCTGCCGCCGGAGGATGGCCGGCGCTTGTTCGACGACTGCCGGGAGATCCTTGAAAAAGCCGACCTGGCCTTCGGCAATCTGGAGGGGCCGTTGTGCGATTCCGGCAAACCGGCCAAGGTGGCAAAAAAGGGCAGGGCCTACGTCTTTCGCACCCCGACGTCTTTCGCTGACAATCTGGCCCGGGCCGGTTTCGACGTGATGTCCCTGGCCAACAATCATGCCAATGATTTTGGGTCCGGCGGCAGCCTCTCCACTCGAAAATCGCTGGAGGCCTCCGGGATACAGTTCACCGGCAAGGAGGGCGCTGTCGCCGAATTCAACCTAAAGGGAGTTTCCGTCGGGGTGATCGCCCTGGCCGCCGGGGCGCCTCCCCGCTCCATCGTCCATCCCGAAGAAGCGCTTAGCGAGATCGATTCCCTGGCCAGAATTTACGATATACTGATCGTCTCGATCCATGGCGGCGGGGAGGGGAAGGCCGCCCTGCATATCAAGGACGCCCCAGAGAAATACTTGAACGAGCCGCGGGGGCGCCTTATAAAATTCTCTCATGACGCCATTGATCGGGGGGCGGATATGATAATCGGCCACGGGCCCCATGTCCCCCGGGCCCTGGAGATCTATCGGGACCGGCTGATAGCCTACAGCCTGGGGAATTTTTGCACCTATGGCGGCATGAACTTGAGCGGGGAGTCCGGCTATGCCCCGCTGCTGTGGGCGGAACTTGACAGCCAAGGAAAATATTTGAGCTTCACGGTGCATTCTTTCATCCAAGCCCGGCCCGGCGGTCCGAAACTTGACCGGCTGAACCGGGCCTCCGAACTGATGCGTAAATTATCCCGCCAGGATTTCCCCCAAAGCCATCCCTATCCGGCAGAGGATATCTGAATGATCGTTGATCCAATTAAAAAAGGCCAGGAACTATCCTGGCCTTTAAAATTTCATTGCCCTCAGAACATCCGGGCGGAAAGGATATAATTGGCCGGGTCATTGGCCTTGCCGTTGGAAAGCACCTCATAGTGCAGATGGGGTCCGGTGGTCCTGCCGGTGGACCCTACCAGGGCGATGACCTGGCCCCGCGACACCTTGGAGCCCTGGCTGGCCCTGATCAGCGAACAATGGGCGAACCGGGTCGTTATCCCGTAGCCGTGGTCCACTTCCAGGCATAGTCCGTAATTGCCCCGGGAGCCTACCGATTTGACCACCCCGTCGGCCGGAGCGGTTATGATGGTCCCGGCCGGAGCGGCAATATCCACCCCTTCGTGCATCCTCATTTCGCCGGTCAGGGGATCCCGCCGGTAGCCGAAATCGCTGATGATCCATCCGGGGGTGGGCTGAATGGATGGCATATGGTTCCACTTTTGCTGCTGCTGCTCAAGAGCGGCTGTCAGCTCCTGAAAACTCTCGTTCTGCAGTTTGGCCTCCCTGATAAGCCGGCCCAGATCATCCTCCACCTCCCTGATGGAAGAGCCGGTCTTCACCGAAACCCCTTCGGGAAGCTCCTCCTGCCTGTCGCCCCCGATGCCCACCTGCCGGATGTCTGGATCTATGATCCGGAGTCCGGACATCATCCTGACCTTGGAGTCAAAATCAACGAACAACGCTATCTGTTCCTGCAGATCGGCCGATCTTGCCGCAAATTCGTTCAGCTTGGTCCTTAGTATGCGGTTTTCCATCTGCAGCTTCTGCAGCATTGAGACATCGACGAACTTATTGACATAGCCGGTGGTTACCATGCCCAGACCCAATAAAAGGAATATCCCAAAGCACCCCAGGCATACCAGAAGCCATTGGGGCACCCTGACGCTTACAGTATTGCCCCCGTGGTGGGGGATAAATACTATGGTAAGTTGTGTTTTTTCCTTTAGACCCATAAAACAAAAACAATCGCTAGGTTCAATATTTGAGCGATAACATTATAGACCATAGCATAGATCAGCGGTTCTTGTCAAGTAAAATATCAGCAAATGAGCTAAACTTTATAACTTATAAGGATCTTAATCATCTTACCAGTATCAGCTTCTGGGTCAAGGTGACCGTTCCGGCCGTCAGCCGGTAGAAATAGATGCCCGAAGCCATGCTGTTTCCCCGGCTGTCCCGGCCATCCCAATTGACCTGGTATAGGCCGGGAGCTTTTTCCCCGGAATCCAGCATTCTGATAGTTTGCCCCAGGATATTGTAGACCGTCAGGGTGATCGGTGATTTGCTGGGTATTTGGTATGATATCACGGCATTGGATCGCATGGGGTTGGGATGGCTGCGGTTAAGCCTTAAGACCCCTGAAAGCTTAGGCTCCTCCGGACGGACGGCCACTCCGGCGGGGGTGGTCACCGAGATATCATCTATATGCCAGCCGCTGTAATTCAGGGAATAATCGGATGTGAAGCGGAACCTCAGCATCACCCGGGAACCCAGTGGGATCCCGTTTATATCATAGGAGGCCTGGGTCCAGGTGCTCAAGTTTCCGGTATAGCTGGCCAGCTCGGCCCAACTGGAGCCTCCGTCGGTGCTGTATTCCAGAAAGCCGTAATCATATCCATTTTCGATGACATACTTATGCCAGAACGATACCGTGGCCTGGGAGCCCACTGCGAACTCGGGGGTGATCAGAGATGAGTTCATATTGTCAAGGTAATTTTGATCATCCCCCACCCCGCAGCGCCAGCAGGTGGTCGGGCTGTAGGAGGTGTACTCGGTGGTATGCCACAGATCACCGGCCTGGTATCGGTTGGTCAGAATGCTGTCCTCCACGTTGTCATAGAAGCCGGGACTGGCAATGGCCAGCATAAAACTGTCGTATTGCACCACTGCACCTCCCAGGGTTTTCATCTGGAGCCGGAGCCGGGCATAATACGGATTTTGCGGCGGGGTTCCGAAGGTCAGCAGATAGGGGATGACCGACCCGCCCGCGCTGTCGGGCTGTATGTTTCCGTAGCCTGAGCTGTCGCTCACTATGGTCAGATACGGATCACTGCTGGACAGAATGGCCGTGACATTGTCTGCCGTTTGCAGCCCTTTGTTCTTAAGAAATACCCTCAGGCTGTCGGTCTCCCCGGGCTCGGCAAAGCCGTTGTTGTTGGCCGGGGCCGGGTCGATTATGCAGTAGGTGCTGTACCACAGCTTGGGGGCCGAGACCTTCACCGAGAAATTTGTGGTCCAGCTGTTCTCGGTATCATGGCATTCCAGGGTGAAGGGGATCACGGCCCCGTTGGTGCAGGCCGGCGAGACGGTGAACTTGTATCCCGCAGCGTACTGGACCGAATCCCCGGAGTACACCAGACCGAAATTATAGAAGCTGTCGGTGACGGCGGCCTGGCTGCCGGTGGTCCTCAAGATGCCCTTGACCGTGCCGGTGGATATGGTGCTGCCGTAATTTTTCACCCATAGGGGCATGATCATAGATTCCCCGGGATTTGCCTCACCGTCGCCGTTGCCGGCCGGATCATCGACGGTGTGTTTGTAGTGCAACACACAGGGGCCGGTCACCGAAACATTGATCTGCCCGGCATACGGAGCACAGTTGTGGGCGGTCACCACCACCCCGATACTGTCGATGCTGGTGGTCACGATATCGAGCGATGCATTGCCCGAGGCATCGCTGTAGCCCGAGGCCAGGATGGCTCCGCTTGATTTATAGGTCAGGCAGACCAGGGCGTTCTGCACCGCGGCCCCGGCCGTTACATTGACATTCACCGTGGCCGGACCCAGCGTCACCGTGGCCGGGTGGCTGACGGTCAGGGCCAGGGGCTGCCGGGTGTACAGGTCGATGGCGCCGCTGCCCAGGATATTGTACATCTCAAAATATCTCTTGGTCGTTGGAATATTCCCCCAATAGCGGAAATAATCCAATTTTGATTTTACTATCATCCCGCCTATCCACGCATATCCGCTATCCAAGAACGTATTATATAAATACTTTTGCAGAATATCGTCTTCATCCCAATATGATTCCTCAGAGGAACCAAAAAACGCTACAGCCCCTTTATTAGCAACACGAATCCAGGTCTCGGCAAAACATTCACCGACATTATAATCACCGGTCAGACAGGCAAAGCTGGTGATGAAGGTATACATATTTTCATTGGTAAGCGCATTAACATTACTTTGATAAAAGGCTGGCGAAGCCCACAGATCGTAATTTCCATGACCGGTATAGGTCATGATTGTGGTCCCATCATTAAAAGCATTCGTGATATCAACGGTGGAACCGCCCAAACGCTGGTAAGCCGAGTCACATACAATACCGTGCGCCCGGCTCAAGGCTATGCAATAATTATCCGTTCCCTCTGTTATAGCGTAATTATCGTTTGAAGCAGTAAAAAATGCCTTCTGCATCCAGGAGCGGTCGCCGGTCCAGGACCCCTGCTGGTATCCTAGGTATTTGACAATGTAGTTATACAACTGGGTGGTATCGGCCACCGAAATCCTACTGACATAAAGATCCGGCAGATAATCTGACCCCGACATCGTGGAATAATAAAGATCCGATATTGGGTTGCCCACCGACGTCGTTATATGGGCCGGGATGACATCCACATCGCCCACCAGCAGGACGAAATCCGGCGGGTTCTCCCCGTCGTACTGGCTTTTGATATACTGGCGGATGCTGGCGGTGTCTGCCCCGCCCGGGATCTCCGAGGTCCTGGTAACGAATACCCGATACCCCTTCCGGGTGTCCCATTCAACCAGAGGCGTCAAAGCGTCATAATATTCATCGCCCACGATGATCAGCTGGTTGATGGGCAGGGCCGGGACGGCTTTGGCGGAAGATTCGTATGTGCCGTAATTGATCAAGGTCGATGACAATGGGCTGTCGTATGCCGCCGACCGGTATCTGGTTGCCATCTTCCGGGTCCGGGCAATATCGGAACCCGAAAGCTTCAGGATTATCCGGGCCTTGGTTATCACCTTGATATCGCCGCTGACCGGATTGTAGGCCACCGGCCAGAAACTGACCAACACCGCCCGGTGTCCCCGCATCTGAACCGGCTGGGATAGCGTGACCTGGGCTTTGCCGTAAAATTCGTTGTTGGAATATACGGTTTGATCGATTCTGAAGGGAACCTTCTCCTCCGCTCCCGGCATCTTGGGCACCGGCAGCTGGACCGGCATGATCTTTTTGTCAAAGCCCTTGTCCTTAAGATTGAAGCTCTGTTCAGCGATCACCTCCAGAAAGGCCTCTACCCTGGCTCCCTGCGGGATCTCCACCCATTCGGAGACCACCGGCAATTTGGGATGGCCCGGCTCGGTGTTATATCCCTGGTCCGGAACGGAGAGCAGGATATATGCCCCATCCTTGGTTTTTGCCTCTGAGATATCCAGCCCCGGCAGGGTCACATCCAGCGTGATGGCGTCCGGGCCGGCGCCTGATAATCCCACCGTCCGCCCGGGATGGCTGTCGGCGGCCAGCGGGACCCATTGCCCGGCCAAGGCCGCGGTGGCTGAAATTGCCAGGATCAGGGCGGCCAGTGATCTGATGGTTCTATGATTCATAGTTGGACCCCTAAGTCAGTTTGAATATATTGGTATAACTTTATATTACTTTTGCCTCTTTGTCAAGGGTTCGGGCTTATTTTACCTGCGATATGATATTGACAAAGCCGGCCTTCGGTAGTAACATTAGGCCTGGTGCGAAAATCGTACAATCAATAACAGAAAGGGTGATATATGAAAAAGTACCTTGCGTTTGCAGTCCTGCTCCTGACGGCTTCTTTCATCTCCGTCAGTCTGGCCGAAAGGCCCGGCAGCGCCGGCCAGCAGGTTTACCTTCCCGGGGTGGTGATATTCAAACTGAAGGCCCAGCCGGCTATGGACTCCAAGGGGATCTCCACCGGTAATGCGGCGGTTGACGGGATCCTGAACAGCTCCGGCGGGCAAGGGGTAAACCAGCTTTTCAAGACCAAGGAAAGGGCCAAGACACCTTTGGGTCGTTCGCTGGCCAATATCTGCCAGGCCAATGTCTCAAAACAGACCGACATTCTCCAGCTGTGCCGCGACCTGGTGAAGACCGGCCAGGTGGAATACGCCGAGCCGCGTTACGGTTATAAGATGGAGACCACCACCCCCAACGATCCTTCATTCGCCAGCCAGTGGTTCCTGAGCAAGATCCAGGCGCCCGATGCCTGGGACATCTCAAAAGGGGACACCGCCGTCTGGATCGGCATCGTGGACTGCGGGGTCCAGGTGACACACCCCGACCTGGCGGCCAATATCTGGATCAATCCGATAGAGGATATCAATCACAACGGAATATTTGACAACTTCCCGGTCGGCTCCGGCGGCGACATTGACTCCCTTGACAACGACATGAACGGCTTTGTTGACGACGTCCGGGGCTGGGATTTCGCCGGGCCGGATATCGCCGTTACCTATCCGGACGGAGACAATGATCCAAACGTTTACGACAGCAATAACGACCACGGCACCCATGTGGCCGGTGATGTTTCGGCTGTGACCAATAATGGGGTCGGGGTGGCCGGCATCGGCTGGAATTGCAGACCCATGGCCATCAAATGCAGCTACGATAATGATTACACCGCCACCGGCGGCAAGTCTTACATTTATTTCGGCTACGATGGTATAGTCTATGCGGCCGACAACGGGGCCAAGGCCATCAACTGCAGCTGGGGCGGCTCGGGCTACAGCCAGTTCGCCCAGGACATAGTCAACTACGCCTGGGAGGGCGGATCGGTGTTGATCTGCGCCGCCGGCAACGATAATGTCTCGGACCCTCACTATCCTTCGGCTTACGCCAATGTTGTTTCGGTGGCCGCCACCACCTCTGCGGATCTAAAATCCTCTTTTTCGAATTACGGCACCACGATCGATGTCTCGGCCCCCGGCTCGGCCATCCTGAGCACGGCCTATTTCAACAGCTATGCCTCCTGGGACGGCACCTCCATGGCCAGCCCGGTGGCGGCCGGGGTGGCCGGCCTGATCTGGGCCAACAATCCCACCTGGAACAATACCCAGGTGGCCACCCAGCTGATCATGACCACCGATAACATCGATGCTTTGAATCCCTCATATGCCGGCCTACTGGGCACCGGGAGGATAAACGCCTATAAGGCCCTGACCATCACCCCGGTCCCGCTGGTTAAATACCATTCCCACCAGGTCAGCGACGGCGGCAACGGCATCGCCGAAGCCGGAGAGGCAGTGGGACTTTCCCTGTCCCTGAAGAATTGGTGGGGCGATGCCGCCAATGTCAGTGCCATCATACACAGCGACGATTATGCGGTGCAGATCACAACCGCTTCGGCCAGCTATGGTGACATCAACGGCGGATTGACCGGCACGGTAACCAGCTTCGATTTCACGGTGGACAACACCGCCCTGCCCCACTGGGCCATGTTCACCGTGGACATCTCGGCCGATGCCCAGAACCGCACCGACACCTTCTACGTCCAGATCGAGCGCTCCCCCATCCTGCTGGTGGACGACGACACCGGGGCCCGCAACGTGGATGATTTCTACACCAACTCCATCTCTCAGCTGGGATATTTTTACGACCATTACGACCATTCCCAAAAAAGCGCCCCCGACACCGCCCTGTTGAATTCCTATAATACCGTCATCTGGCTGTGTGAATGGACCTTCCCCTCCCTGGATTCCATGGACCGAGCGGCATTGCGAACCTATCTGGACAACGGGGGCAATTTATACCTGTCCGGGCAGGATATCGGCTGGGACCTGGCTGATCCCACCGGCGAGCAGTACAGCCCCGAAGCCCTGTCCTTCTATCAGGACTACCTGCATGCCACCTACGGCGGCGACCACAGTGGGATTTCTTCGATAGTGGGAACGGCCAGCGATCCCGTCGGTGACGGGCTGGCCTTCTCCATCCTCCAGCCCTACATCACCACCAACCAGTATTACGATTACTTCACACCCCAGGCCGGGGCCGATGTGGTCCTGAGCTATTCGGGCTTCCCCTCGGGTCAGGCCGGGATAAAATATTCCGGGGCCCATAAGGTGGTCTACACCGGATTTGGCTTCGAGGCCATCACTTCGGGAACGGTCCGGGACACCGTCATGGACCGGATAATAAAATGGTTCATGGGTGATATCCAGATAGCCCACACCCCGCTGACCGACACCGAGGATACCCTGTCCCCCTACATCGTGCAGGTCAATGTGACCTCCAGCGCCGGGGTGGCCCAGGTCTACCTGTACTGGGACGACGACGGCACCCTGCCTTTCGCCAACCGGACCCTGATGGCCGACCTGGGCGGCGGCCTGTATCAGGGGTCGATCCCGGCCCACAGCGGCAACCAGCTGGATTACTTCGTCTATGCGGTCAACAGCAACGGTCTTGCCAAGACCCTGCCCGGCGGGGCCCCTTATAATTACTACTCCTTCTATGCCGGGCCGGATCCCTACGCCCCGGCCATCAGCCACACCCCGCTGGCCAACACCATCAACCTGTCCGGCCCCTACCGGGTTGAAGCCGTCATCACCGATAATTACGGGGTGTTTCCGGATTCCAGCTATATTCACTACAAAATAAATTCCGGCTCGGAATACCCCCCGGTCATGATGGTTTCGTCCGGCAGCGACTTCTCCGGCAACATCACCCTGCCGGCCCACATCTACACCGGGGACACGCTCAATTATTACCTTACGGCGGTGGACACCTCCGGCCAGCGCAACGTCGGGCGCAGCCCGGCCAGCGATTATCACTCGTTCCTGATGGTGGATTCGGTGCTGGTGACCAACTTCGACAGCCCGTCGATGCTGGCGGTGTTCGACACCCTGGCCGGCACCAACCCCTGGAGGACCTACCTTACCCAGCCCCATTCCGCCCCCAATTGCATGAGGACCGGAACGGGAGTTTATCCCAACAGCGCCCAGATCATTTTGCAGCTGAAACCGGAATACGGTTATAATCTGGATGCCTATGCCGACAACAACAATTGGGTGAAGCTCTATCTCTGGGTCAAGGGCATCATCAGCACCACTCCGGGAGATTCCATCTTCATTGAAGCCTCCAAAGACGGGTCATCCTGGATGCCCCTCAAATCCAGGACCTCTCTGACCACCTCCTGGGCCCTGGACAGCGTGGAACTGAACCCTATATTCTCGGCCAAGGGGACCAACGACAGCATCCTGTTCCGGATGCGTCTGCAATCTGACGCCGCCTCCAACGCCTTCGGCTGGCTGGTGGATGACGTTTATCTGAAAGTGAAGCCCTTCCCCAGCGGAGTTGCCGGTGCGCCGGGTGAGATGGCCGTCGGGATATTCGCCCTGGACCAGAACCGGCCCAACCCCTTCCGGGGCCAGACCGCCATAAAATACCAGCTGCCGTCCCAGAGCCCGGTTAGGCTCAACGTCTACAACATCTCCGGCCAGCTGGTGAGGACCCTGGTGGACGCCAAACAGCTTCCGGGTTATTATAACATCGCCTGGAACGGCCGGGATAATTCCGGCCGGCCGGTCTCGGCCGGGGTGTATTTCTATCGTCTCAACGCCGGCGATGTCGATTTGACCAGGAAGATGGTACTGTTGAAATAAAATTTCAGCAATAAAAAACCCCCTGCATTTGCAGGGGGCTTTTTATTCAATATCGGGATTCAGTGCCCTTCTTCATGCTCGCCGTGGCCGTGTTCCTGCCCGCCTTGCTTCAGCTCCAGCCCCGGCCGGCCGTTCTTGACCAGGTAATCGTTGATGGCCGCCCTCACCCCGTCCTCGGCCAGCACCGAGCAGTGCATCTTCACCGGGGGCAGGCCGTCCAGGGCCTCGGCCACCGCCTTGTTGGACACCTCCAGGGCCTCGGTCAGGGTCTTGCCCTTGACCAGCTCGGTGGCCATGCTGGAGGTGGCGATGGCCGCCCCGCAGCCGAAGGTCTTGAACTTGACGTCGGTGATGACATCCTTTTCTATCTTCAGCATGATCTTCATCATGTCTCCGCACACCGGGTTCCCCACCATCCCCACCCCGTCGGGGTTCTCGATCTCCCCCATGTTGCGGGGATTCATGAAATGGTCCATCACCTTTTCGCTGTACATCTACTCTCCAAAGAAAATATTATGATATTGGGGATTCTATTATATTTGATGCCAAAAGTCAACCAAAGGATTCAGACTGATTTATGGCTTTCCGCAGTTCACGGACCACCTGTTGGATGTTTCCCGCCTTGGTGACGGCGCTTACCACCGCTATCCTCCTGGCGCCCGCCTTCAGGACCTGTTCGATGTTCGATGAATTGATGCCGCCCATCACCGTAATGGGAATATTGATCTGCGGGATTATTTTTTTGATTGCCCCCGGGCCCAGCGGTTCCATGGAAACCTCCTTGGTCTGGGTGGCGAATATCGGCCCGATGTTCAGGTAATCGGCCCCCTGCTCCTGGGCCTCCAGGGCCTCTTCCAGGTTGTGGGTGGAAACGCCTATCAGCAGATGGGGGGCCAGCTTCTTTGCGGCGGACAGCGGCAGGTCGTCCTGCCCCAGATGCACCCCGTCCGCCCCGCAGGCCAGGGCGATGTCCAGATGGTCGTTGATGATCAGTAGCATCCCGGCTTTGGTTGTCTTTTCACGGAAGGCCTGGGCCAAGGGATAAAAGTCTTTTTTGGAGAGGTGTTTTTCCCTCAGCTGGACTATCCTGGCGCCCCCGGCGATCAGGCCGTCCAATATATCTAAATTGGAACGCCCCAAAGACAACTCTTGGTCGGTGACCGGATAGAGGTCAATTTGGTTAAAAGCTTCTATCCGTTGGTTTTTATTTTTCATTTTTGTATCTGTAAAATATGCTTGCTCTCAATTGAACTCGATATACATGCTTTCGTAATTGAGGATCATCTCATCGAATAAGCCTATATAATCTTGTCCTATAGAACCATAGAACATTTTACGATCAGAACGCAGATCTTCCGTATACACATCTATTGACGGCAAAATTGCCGTTTTGCCTCCTACCGAAATGGGAAACTCCTTCAACTTATATGTTTTCCGCGTTTTCGTTTCACCCAGGGCCGAATACTTCAGGGAATCCGGCGCCCCGTTTTTTTCAACATCTTTGTCATGTTCGCAATAATATTTTTTATACAATTCCGAGGCGTTCGCACCGGTATCCAAAAGGCAATATATCGTATCCTTTCCGGCGACAATATTTATAATGGATTTCGCCCCGCATAGCGCCATATTTTTCAATTTTTTTCTTACTGTTCTCCGGGGTATTGTCAGATTGCCATCCTTTGAAAAATGCAGTTCTTTCAACTGCCGGATGACTGGAAAACCGATTATGCCGTTGATCTGGTAATTTATCTGGGGAAAAGACAGCTTATCGTCAGGCAAGACCAGAAAAACAACATTTTTGACGGTGATCTTGCCGATTTTGATGCTGTCGGCGATCATCAGTTCGGTTTTGTTCTCTTTCCCGGTCGATCCCTTGACGGAAACCGAGGTCTCGATTTTCCTGAGTTTCAATTTTTCCGCTAAACCTTTTCTTAGAACGCAAAGATCCGCCCCAGTATCGACAATAAAATTGCATTCCCTGCCATGGACGGAGACCGGGACATTCGCCAAACCGGCTTTGTCCTTGCTAAGGGGTATTTGCGAGGTTTCGCCTATCTTGATTGTTTGGCCGGGAATGTTGGATAGCGGGATCCAAGTCTTCATGTTATTTTCTTCGTCGGCTACCTGACCGCTATCTAATACGTGAGCATATGATCTGACCAGCAATTCAGCCGTTTCTCCTGCCTGTTTATATTGGAATAATTTGGCATGGTTGTCTTCCTTGATAAGCAGAATTTTGGCGATCATTGAATCCGTTAGTTCGGACCTATGGTTGTGCAATAAATATTTAATTTCATCATTTGATTTCCGGGGATTTAAAAAGGCATTTTCCACCAAGGCATGATAAAAAAGACATGTGCTCTTGTCTAAAGCGGCTTTATTCTGGATCAAAGCGGTTCTGAGTCCAAAATAATTTTTTTGATCCAAAAGATCTTGGAGAACGGGGGCGATGTCTGAAATGTCTTTCATATTTGATCCGTTTTGAGTTTTATTCCCTGGAATATCTGCCATTGCTATTTGTCCTGAAAAGCATCTTTTGAAAACGGTTTCGGCCTGCAAGTTGCTGCTAAAAATGGCAAACAGCGGAATTGATAATAATATCCTCCTGGCCATTTTTCCTCTTATTGATTGTTTTTGGGATTTTGGCAAGTCCATTGAAAGCTATCCCCTGAATTTATGAGGTTACTGTCTATCGCTGTTATCAGTGAGTGACATTTCTTAGCTATCGCATGAAAAAGATTTATTTCTTAAGGTTGTTCTTCGAACCCCTGGTCCCAGTCCTTCCACACCGTATCGTAACCCTTGTTCCGGATGCTCTGAGCCACCGCCTCCACCGGCCGGTCGTCGAACACATTGAACTGCCCCTCGGCGGCCTGCCCCTGCCCACCCAGGTTGTTATCGAGCTTGTCGAGATACCCGCCCGGCGCGGTCTTGGATCCGGCGCTCATCCTGGTGATGCCCAGCCCGATCAGGCTGTCCCGCAAATGGGCCGGCTCCCGGGTGGACAGCACCAGCCCGGCATCGGGCAGCATCAGCCGGAAGGCGCAGATCATCTGCACCAGTTCCCGGTCGCTGATGGGGAACTCCGGGCTGTACCCCCCGGCCGCCGGCCTCAGGCGGGGGAAGGAGATCGAGACCTGGCTTTTCCAGTGATGCTTCATCAGGTAGGCGGCGTGGTGCGCCAGGTAATATGACTCCACCCGCCAGTCGTTCAGGCCCAGCAGCGACCCCAGGCCGATCTGCCGGAAGCCCGCGGCCGCGCCCCGCTCCGGGGCGCCCAGCCGGTATTGATAATCGCGCTTGGGCCCGGCCGGGTGTACCGTGGAATAAATATTTTGGTCGTAGGTCTCCTGGTAGATGGCCAGCCCGTCTATGCCAGCCCCATAAAGCCGCTGGTAGTCCGGAGTATCCAGGGGATATATCTCTATGGATAGTGAGGGGAACATTCCCTTGAGATCCCCGGCGATGCCTTCCAGCATTTCCACGCCGACCTGGCTGGGACATTCCCCGCTGACCAGCAAAAGCTGGGATATGTGCTTATTTCTTAACAGCCTGGCCTCCGACAGGATCTCTTCCCGGCCCGAGGTCCGGCGGTTGATCTTGTTGTGAACATTGAACCCGCAGTAGACGCAGGAATTGCTGCAGTGGTTGGAGATGTACAACGGGGCGTACATCTGGATGGTCTTTCCAAATCTTCTGGCGGTGATGGCCTGGGCCAGTTGGGCCATCGGCTCCAGAACTTCGGCGGCGGCCGGAGAGGTCAGGATCGCGATATCCCCGGGAGTTGGAATGTCCCCGGAGCTGATCGAACCCATAAGGGCCTTGACCTGTCCGGTGGTGGCATTCTGGGGATCGGTTTTTATCCGGGAGCCGTCCAAAGATCTTATTGTTTCATAAAACGGGGTCATCTTAAGAATCCGGTCAATGGGCTGGAGGCAGAAGCGGCATCGCCTTCGGTCATCGGCCCGGCCGCTATCCCGGCCAGGGATGCCTCCACCGCCAGCTTGAAGGCCTGGGCCATCTTCACCGGATCCTGGGCCACCGCCACCGCGGTGTTGACCAAGACGGCATCGGCCCCCAGCTCAAAGGCCTGGCAGATGTGGGAGGGCAGGCCCAGCCCGGCGTCCACCACCACCGGCACCGTGGCCTGGGCGATGATGATCCGGATCTGGTCGGCGGTCTTGATCCCCCGCCCGGAGCCGATGGGCGAGCCCAGCGGCATCACCGCCGCACAGCCCGCCTCCTGCAGGCGCTTGGCCAGCACCGGGTCGGCATTGATGTAGGGCAGCACGATGAAGCCTTCCTTGAGCAGGATCTCCGCCGCCTTCAGCGTCTCCACCGGATCGGGCAGAAGGTAATTGGGGTCTGGGGTAACCTCCAGTTTCAGCCAGTTCCAGCCGGAGGCCGCCCGGGCCAGCCGGGCAATGCGGACCGCTTCTTCGGCGTCGCGGGCCCCGGAGGTGTTGGGAAGCAGCAGGTATCTTTTCTGGTCGATGTGGGCGATGATGTCATCCTGGGGGTTGTCGAACTCCACCCGGCGCAGGGCCACGGTGACGATCTCAGCACCGGAAGCCTTTAGGGCATCCGCCATCACCTGCGGGCTGGGGAATTTCCCGGTGCCCAGAAACAGGCGTGATTTTATCTGCCGCCCGGCGATCACTAAATCTTTTAACATATTAATTCTGTATTTATTGATTTATTTTCTTTTCACACTAAGACCCAGAGAGCACAAAGATGATTTAGTTCTTGGTTTTTTTTATTAATACTGTTGTGATTATGAAATTACATTGCCAAAAATTGCCTGCCTACTATTCAGCGCTTATCAAATGTTCCTCATCTTCTTATCCTCTCAACATCGATTCTCCTGCCCCTCATTTTGCTTTCACCGGATCATCCCCCGCCCACCAGCCGGACCATCTCCAGGGAATCGCCCTCTTTCAGCACGGTCGCAGAATAAAGCTCTTTGTTAATGATTGTTGAGTTCAACTCCACCACCAAACGGCTACCATCATGCCCCAGATCTTTTAACAAATCTTCGATCGAGACCGGTCCGTTCAATTGGTATTCTTTTCCGTTTAAAATAATTTGCATGGGATAATGAGTATAAAGTAATGATTTTCTACAGTAGAACGGGCTTTAAAACCCTCTGCGTTCTCTGCGGTAAAGAAAACCGTTCCCTCCCGGCAAAAGGGTTGTCCGCGTTTTTCGCGGGTTTTCCGCCATTATCAGGATAGCCCATATAGACGGGCAGGCGTGGGCAAATGATCTTAAACAAAAAGACCTTTGCCCTGACTTCACGGAGCAAAAGCCTATAACTACCTGTTATTTGCGCTTCCCTCCGCTGGTGTTACCCAGTTCAGGTTAAGGGGTCGCCCTATCTTTCAATTGATCGGGCCTCTCAGCCTGGCATCTTACGCCTTATGCTCCCCCAGCTGTTACGAAGTATACGACTATCGAAAGATTTTGTCAATACGAAATGCCATCCGAATGGATTTGACTTTAATTTCTGCTTGTGATATAATCCGCATGAATTTAGGATAACAGAGGCCTCTGTCGAATATTCTGTGCTTTTTGCGGCTATTCTGCAGGGGCTTCACATATATTAAATACTCATAAAAGGAGCTGATTCTCATGGCTGACAAATCCTTTAATGCCTTTGAGATGGCCCAAAAGCAGTTCGATGGCGTAGCCGAAAAACTGGGGCTCGATCAGGCAACCCGTGACCTCCTGCGCAACCCCATGCGGGAGTATCACTTCAACATCCCGGTCCGGATGGACGACGGCACCGTCAAGGTGTTTAAGGGCTTCAGGGTCCAACACAACGATGCCCGGGGCCCCGGCAAGGGCGGCATCCGCTTTCACCCCCAGGAAACAGTGGACACCGTAAGAGCCCTGGCCACCTGGATGACCTGGAAGTGTTCGGTGGTGGACATCCCCCTGGGCGGCGGCAAGGGAGGGGTCATCTGCGACCCGCATCATCTTTCGGAGCGCGAACAGGAGGGCATCTGCCGCGGCTGGGTGCGCCAGATCGCCTACAACATCGGGCCCTTACAGGATGTGCCGGCCCCGGACGTGATGACCAACGGCCAGCACATGATCTGGATGATGGATGAATATGAGCGTATCCATAACGGCCGCTATCCCGGCGTCATCACCGGCAAACCGCTGGGGGTGGGCGGCAGCTTGGGCCGCACCGAGGCCACCGGCTACGGCTGTGTCTATGTGATGCGGGAGGCCCTGCGCGAGATGGGCATCGACATCAAGAAGACCCGGGCCGCCTTCCAGGGATTCGGCAACGTCTCCCAGTACGCCGTCAAGCTGTACAAGGAATACGGCGGAACCCCGGTCTGCGTATCCTGTTGGGACCAGGCCGACCAGAAATCGTACACCTTCCTCAAGAAGACCGGCATCGACGCCGACGAGCTTTTAAAGATCACCGACCGCTTCGGCGGCATCAACAAGGAAAAGGCCAAGGCCGCCGGCTACCAGGTGCTGGACGGCGACGCCTGGATCGAGCAGGACGTCGAGATCCTGGTTCCGGCCGCCCTGGAGAACCAGGTCACCAAGGATAACGCCCCCAAGATGGCCAAGAACGTCAAGCTGATCGTGGAGGGCGCCAACGGCCCCACCACCCCCGAGGCCGACGAGATCATCAAGCAGCGCGGCATATTCATGATCCCGGACTTTTTGGCCAACGCCGGCGGGGTCACCTGCAGCTACTTCGAGCAGGTGCAGTGCAACATGAACTACTTCTGGACCAAGGACGAGGTGCTCTCCAAGCTGGACACCAAGATGACCGACGCCTTCCTGAAGGTCTCCGCCCTGGCCCGCGACAAGAAGGTCTACATGCGCGATGCGGCCTACATGATCGCCATTCAGCGGGTGGCCGAGGCTTGCAAACTGAGGGGCTGGGTGTAAATTAGTTACTAGTTGCTAGATTCTAGTATTTAGCAGGCGCAGGAAAATTTCCTGCGCCTTTTTATTTAAAAACGCTGTCACCCTGAGATCAACCCAACGATCGACAAGCTGAATGGGTGACCATTATTCACCCCTCAACCGGTATTGTGTTGGAATCCCCACGGGATGACAATGTCCCTGTCACCCTGAGATCAACCCAACCCTCGACAAGCTGAATGGGTGACCATTATTCATCCCTCAACCGGTATTGCGTTGTAGCCCCCTCGGGATGACAATGCGATTATCATTGCAAATAATCATTGATTTTACCCCACTGCTTGGCATATACTAATGTTTTATAATTCAAAATTGCTTATGCCGTTATCAAATCAAAACCCGCCCGATCGGGAGCTGCTGGCCCTGGACGATTTCTATTCCTCCAAGCTGCAGCGGCTGATGTCCTACCGGGTGCGCCGGGTCCTGCTGGTGGCCAGTTTATACGACTCCTTCATCCTGGAGGAGGAGGGCCGGCTGGCCGACCTGCTGGGCCAGATCTACAAGCAGCGCGATCTGGGCTATGTCCCGGCCATCACCCGGGCTACCGGCGGCCAGGCCGCCCTGAAGGCGCTGGATGCAGAGACCTTCGACCTGGTGGTCACCATCCAGCGGCTGGGGGACATGGACCCCTTCACCTTCGGCCGGACGGTAAAGGAAAAGCACCCCGGCCTGCCGGTGGTGGTGCTGGCCTACAACACCCCGGAGCTGCAGCGCCTGGTGGAGGCCGACGACGGCCGTTCGGTGGACAAGATCTTCGCCTGGCAGGGCGACGGCAAGATAATGGCCGGCATCATCCAGTACATCGAGGACGTCAAGAACTCCGAGCACGACACCGGTCTGGTGGGGGTCCCCAACCTGCTGGTGCTGGAGGACTCGGTCCAGTTCTATTCCTCCTACATCTACCTGATATACGAGGAACTGTGGAACCAGACCAGCCGGCTGCTGGACGAGAACCTGCCCTTCACCCAGAGGGTGCTCAGGCAGAACGGCCGGCCCCAGGTCCACCTGGCCGGCAGCTACGAGCAGGCGGTGGCCATCTACCAAAAGTACCGGGACAGCATGCTGGGCATCTTCAGCGACATCCGCTGTCCGCGCAACGGAAAGCTCGACGACCGGGCCGGGATCGATTTCGTCAGGATGGTAAGGTCCCAGCAGCCGTTTCTGCCGATAATGTTCCAGTCCAGCCAGGAGAACACCCGGCAGGTCGCCCGGGAGCTCAACGCCGCCCACCTGCTGAAGAACAGCCCCACCTTGATAGGCGACTTTCACCAGATCCTGACCGACCATTTCGATTTCGGCGACCTGGTGTTCCGGGACGAAGACCGGAACGAGGTGGCCCGGGTGGCCAATATCGAAGCCTTCCTGTCGGTGGTGGAAAGCCTGCCGCCCGACCTGCTGTCGACCTATTACCGCCATGAAGACCTGAAGCGCTGGCTGCTGGTCCGCACCGAGTTCCAGCTGGCCGAAAAGATCTACCAGCCAGGGATCGCCGGGCAGGCCGACCCCCTGTTGCTGCGCCGAGCCATCAAGGAGGCTTTCCTGGAGCATTATAACGGCATGCACCGGGGTGGCGTTTTTTATTATTCCCGACAGTTCAATCTCAACCAGTGGCATTTCTACCGGATGGGCGGCGGCTCCATGGGCGGCAAGGCCCGGGGCCTGGCCTTCATCGACAAGGTGCTTACCGCCAACCTTAAGGACGGTGATTTTCCGGAGGTCAGGATCTCCATCCCCCGCACCCTGGTGCTGGGCACCGACCTGTTCGACGAGTTCGTCCGCCATAACGATCTTTTCAGCATGGCCCTGCAGGAGAAGTCGGACATCCGGATCGCCAATGCCTTCCTTCATGCCGAACTGCCGGCCACCATCGTGGGCGACCTGCTGGATTTCATCCGGCAATTGAAGGCCCCGCTGGCGGTAAGGTCCTCCAGCCTGCTGGAGGATGCCCTCTACCAGCCATTCGCCGGGATCTACGTCACCAAGATGATCCCCAACAACGAACCGAACCTGGACGCCCGTTTCCTGAGTCTGACCAACGCCATCAAGCTGGTGTGGGCCTCCACCTTCTTCCAGCAGGCCAAGGCCTATATCGAATCCACCAACCACCGGGTGGAGGAGGAGAAGATGGCGGTGGTCATTCAGGAGGTGGTGGGCCAGAGGCGGAACGGCAGCTTCTATCCCGATCTCTCCGGGGTGGCCCGCTCCTACAACTTCTATCCGGTGGGCAGCGCCACCCCCGAGGACGGCGTGGTCAACGTGGCCCTGGGGCTGGGCAAGACGGTGGTGGACGGCGGGGCCACCTTAAGATTCACCCCGGCCTATCCCCGCATCCTGCCGCAGTTCGGCACCACCAAGGAGATGCTCAACAACTCCCAGCGCGAATTCTACGCCATCAACATGCGGCCCCTGGCCACCACCGCCTTTGCCGATGAGGACCAGTACCTGCTTAAGGCCGGACTGGATCAGGCCGAACGGGACGGCACCCTGGGCAACCTGGCCTCCACCTATTCCCCCCAGAACGATCAGTTCTACGACGGCATCAACCAGCCCGGGCCCCGCAGCGTCACCTTTGCCAACATTCTGAAAAATGATGTCTTCCCCCTGGCCGGCATCCTGGAGCGGCTGCTGAAGCTCTCCCGGGAGGCCATGGGATGTCCCATCGAGATGGAGTTCGCGGTCAACCTGGACCCCAGTAGCGTGCTTCCGGCCGAGTTCGGCTTTCTGCAGGTGCGCCCCCTGGTGGTGGGCGACGAGCTGGTCAAGGTGGACCTCAGGGAGAACAATTTCAGTGACGCCCTGTGCTACAGCCATCAGGTGCTGGGCAACGGGGTCAACCAGGAGATGGCCGATATTGTCTACGTCAAACCCGACACCTTCAACGCCGCCAACAGCCAGAGGATAGCCAACGAGATAGAGAAATTCAACGCCCGGCTCAAGGAGGAGGGCCGCAACTATATTCTGATCGGCCCCGGCCGCTGGGGATCCTCCGATCCCTGGCTGGGCATCCCGATCAAATGGAACCAGATCAGCCGGGCCAAGACCATGGTCGAGGTCAGCCTGCCCAATATGAACGTGGATCCCTCACAGGGCTCGCACTTCTTCCAGAACATGACCTCGCTGAGGATCGGCTATTTCACCGTGCCACTGGACCCGGAGCACGGCGGTATGGACTGGAGCCGGCTGGAGCACGGGCCGCTGGTCGGCGAATCGGAGAATGTCCGCCACCTGCGGTTTGCCAAGCCGCTGACAGTGATGATCGACGGACGCACCGGCCACGGAGTGATCCTTGATCCTCAGTAAGCTATCGAGCCTTAAAATATAATGAAGAATGTCTGTAGATTCAATAACCTCTGGCGGGAGAACCCCGGGGCCCGGCCCGTATTCTATCCCCATCAGCTATTGGACCGGAAGGCCTCGGTGCTTGAGGTGGTGGGCAGATGGAACGAGGCCGAAGCGATCTTCCGGGCCAATCTGGAATGGGTCCAGGCAAGCAATGATCCGGAGACGATCGCCTGTGACCAGAACGGGTTGGGCAATATTTTACGGCTGAAGGGTCTTTATCCCCAGGCGCTGGCGCTTTTTGAAGAAGCCTACAGGATCTCGTCCGTCTCGGAGGACAAGCCGGGGGTCTGGAAATCACTCATCAACATGGGCATGGTCTATTTCAACCAGGGCATATACCCAAAGGCCATGGAATGCTACCGGACCAACTTCGGCATTGCCGAGGCCCTGGGGGACGCACCCAAAACCGGCCGAACCTACCTGATGATGGGAAATGTTCATCTGTATCAGGGGGAGTATTCAAGCGCCCTGGACTGTTATCAAAGATCCCTGGCGATACTCACCGAGGCCGATGACCGGCAGAACATCAGCTCGCTTATGAACAATATGGGGCTGATCCACATGGAACAGGGGGATTATCCCCGGGCCCTGGAATTGTACCAAAAGGGGCTGGCCCTTCACCGCAGCCTGGGCAACAAGAAGGGGATCAGCAACGCCATCGGCAACATGGGCCTTCTTTATATGCAGCAGGGCGACTATGCCAGATCCCTGGAATGCTATCACCAGCAGATGGCTATCTCCCAGGAGCTGGGGGACAGGAGGAATCTGGGGATATCGGCCGGCAATATGGGCATTGTCTACATGGATCAGGGAGATTACGCCAAAGCCTTGGAATCATACCGGCAAAGCCTGGACATTGCCCAAGAGCTGAATGATCAGGAAAGCATCGGAATAACCATGGGCTCGCTGGGGGAGCTTTATAACAAGCTGCAGGATCCCCGCCAGGCCGGGCAGCATTATGATCAGGCCATTGCCATTGCCCGACAATTGCAGCTCAAATTCTACCTGTGCAGTTACCTCCATTCCAAGGCCGATCTGCTTTTCACCCAGCAGAAGGTCCCCCAAGCCGAGACCCTGAACGCCGAAGCCCTGCAGATCGCCCAAGAGATAATGGTCCCGGACATTGTTTTCAGCTGCCGGATCCTGCAGGCGGACATCCTGGGCCTGACCCAAAAGGGCCGGGCCCGGCAGCTGCTGGAAAATATGCTGACGGAAGCAACGGACGACCGGCAGCTGGCAGACCTGAATCACCACCTGTATAAAATCACCGGCGTTAACGAGCATCGGACCGAAGCCCTGGGACTGTATCGTGCTTTGCACCAAAAAACTCCCAAGGCCCAGTATCGGGACTGGATCGCCGAATTGGATAGTTGAGCCGTGACGCTGAGACCTTGGCCCGTCAAGCATATCATCCCAGATTGAATAACAGCCATCAAGGAGCCCACATGAACAGCCACAAACCCGAATGGCAGGTGATAGTTGACCTGCTGCGAGACACCAATCCCATCCTGCTCAACCGGATCGGCCGCAAAATGATGAACTATCTCTACAAGCGCAACATCTCCCGGATCGAGGAACTGATGAAGCGCCTGGACTCCACCTCCACCGACTGGGAGTACAGCGAGAACCAGCCCATGCCCCGCCTGAACCAGGTATTGCTGCAGGAGATCATGGACGAGGTGTTCACCATCGCCGCCCAGGAGGTCAACGCCGAGGAGATCTCCCGGATGATCAGCCTGTGGGTCAAGCATGAGCAGGCCCGCTTCCTGGCCATGGCCGCTGAAAAAAGGGACGTCTCCCTGGCCGAGATAACGGAGGCCGTCACCCGCTTCAGCCTGATGCCCGACGCCCAGAAGAGCCTGTCGCCCGAGGAACGCATCGGGGTCAGGGTGGCCCTGATCCGGCGCTTCTTCAGCGAGGACCTGGATTATATCAACACCACCAAGCGATATGTGACGGTGTTCGATTTCGCCCCGGTGCTATCCCGCACCATCGGCCCGGCCATCGGCAATGGCAAGCTGGGCGGCAAGGCGGCCGGCCTGTTCCGGGCCGAGAAGATCCTGCTGGCCGCCAAGAAGAACACTATCGCCCTGCGCAACCTGACCATCCCCAAGACCTGGTATGTCACCTCCGACGGCATCCTGGACTTCCTGCATTTCAACGCCCTGGAGGAGATGCCCACCATCAAGTACCGCGATCCGGTGGAGATCCGCCAGGAGTACCCCTACATCGAGCAGATCTTCAAGAACTCCTCCATGTCGCCGGAGATCATCGCCGGCCTGAGCCTGGCCCTGGACGATTTCGGCGACCGTCCGCTGGTGGTGCGCTCCTCCAGCCTGCTGGAGGACACCCTGGGCTCCTCCTTTGCCGGAAAATACAAGAGCCTGTTCGTGGCCAACCAGGGCACCAAGCGCGAAAAGCTGGAGGCCCTGATCGACGCCATCGAGGAGGTGTACGCCAGCGTCTTTGGGCCGGACCCCATCGAGTACCGCCGGGAGCGGGGCCTGCTGGACTTCAACGAGGAGATGGCCATCGTCATCCAGGAGGTGGTGGGGCAGCGGGTGGGCCGTTATTTCTTTCCGGCCTATGCCGGGGTGGCCTTCAGCTCCAACGAGTTCCGCTGGTCGCCCCGCATCAGGCGGGAGGACGGCATCATCCGTCTGGTGGCCGGGCTGGGCACCCGGGCGGTGGACCGGATGGGCGACGACTATCCGGCCCTGGTCTGTCCCGGCCAGCCCGGCTTGAGGGTGAACGTCAGTCCCGAGGAGATTATGTGGTATTCCCAGAAGAACATCGACGTCATCAACCTGACCACCCGCCGCTTCGAGACCATCAACTTCGAGAAGCTGGTGCAGGAGTTCGGCCAGGAGTATCCGGCCCTGCCCCAGATCATCTCCATCTACCAGGACGGGCAGCTGTCCACCCCGGTGGGCACCATGATAGATTACGACAAGGGGGCCCCGGTGGTCACCTTCTCCAAACTGCTGACCCACGGCCCCTTCATCCCCCAGATCAGGGCCATACTGGAGATCCTCAGCAAGGAGCTGGGCTGGCCGGTGGACATAGAGTTCGCCTGCGACGGTGACATCCACAAGCTGTACCTGCTGCAGTGCCGGCCCCAGAGCCAATCGGGCGGGGTGCACAACATCCCGGTGCCCAAGGATGTGCCCCGGGACGATATTCTATTCACCGCCGACAAGTTCGTCACCACCGCCCAGGTGGAGGACATCGAATACCTGGTCTACGTTGACCCGGCGGAATATGATTCCCTGCCCACCATGGAGGAATTGATCCAGGTGGGACGGACCATCGGTGAGCTGAACAATAAGCTTCCGCGCCAGAAGTTCATTCTGATGGGGCCGGGCCGCTGGGGCAGCCGGGGAGACATCAAGCTGGGGGTGCGGGTGGGCTATTCGGACATCAACAACACCGCCATGCTGATCGAGGTGGCCAAGAAGAAGAAGGATTACGTGCCGGAGGTCTCATTCGGCACCCATTTCTTCCAGGACCTGGTGGAGGCCAGGATCCGCTATCTGCCGCTGTATCCCGACGAGAAGAACATGGTGTTCAACGAGAAGTTCTTCCAAGACGCGCCGAACCTGCTGAAGAGGATACTGCCGGAATTCAAGAAGCTGGAAAAGGTCATCAAGGTGATCAATGTCTCCAAGATGATGGCCGACGCCACCGTCTCGGTGATCATGGACGGCGACAACGACCAGGCGCTGGGGTTCATAAAAAGAAAATAGAGATTTTTAGTAGACGTATAACACAGGGTGGCTTCTTTGTTAACCCATGCAGGGCAAAGTGGAAACTAGGGATAAACGGATAAATAGTTAACAGATGTTAAAGGCTAGTATTATGAGATATATTTATATTCTGTTTTGTATGTGTCTTTCCCTTTTTAGTTGTGCATCACCTCAAAACAAAACTCATATTACATACAAGCATATAAAAGAACATGGAGTAAAAAAACAAAGGGGCGTTATAAAGGGCAAAGTCTATGGATATTACAAATATTATCATGAACACAAAGGTACTAATCAACCTTTGCCAGGTGCTGCCGTAAAGGTGCAAAACACAAATCTAGGTGCGGCTACAACACTTAACGGCACATACGTTATTGATAGCCTTGATTATGGCACTTACTCTATAACAGCATCAATGATGGGTTTTACAACGGAGACAATAAATAATGTAAAAGTATTTCCTGATAAAATTACTTATATCGAAATTTATTTAATGGAAATTCCGGGCATTATATATTAGTAGACATTTTTAACTTACAGGAAAGGTAAAACACACGGTTTGATAAATCCTCTGTTTTATTGATTCTAAATCATATTGTCAGGAAACCTGTCATTCCTGACAATCTTATAACTGAATTCACCTTTCCCGTCGGCTACCATGAATTCCATTCAAAACAACTCTTAAACTTCCAGATTAACCGTCCGTACTCCTTTGGGTATGCCAGATACTAAGATCTGCTGTGCTGCCTATCAACAAGATCAACTCCGAACACAAACAAGAACACACAAAGCCCCCGCTTTTGGCGGGGGCTTTATTAATTTTCGTTATTATTGCCCGTCAGATCTTCCACTCCACCCTATAGCGGCACACCGCGCCGCCGGTGGCCCGGCATTCCTCCTCGATTATTTTTATATCCCTGGCCCCACACATCTTCAGGGCCTCCTTGTACCAGCCCACCACCGTCAGGCAGTCGGGGATGGAATAGGTCTCGGCCTTATGGGTGGTGATCACCCCGGAATTGGGCCCGGTGGCCTGGTAATCCCGGTAGCCGGTGTCGTAATAGAACTTGTAGATAGAGCCGGTCTTCTTCATGAAAGACTGCGGATCGCCCGGCGCCAGGAAGGTCCGGTGTTCCTTGGCCAGGCTCTTCTGGGCCGACTTGGCCCCCAGCTGCTCGAACACCAGGTTGTCGCCCTTGCCCAGCACCTTGACGATGGCCTTGTCGATATGGTCGCCTATCTCGAAGGGATACCACTGGCTGGAGAGGATGGATTCGCCTATCAGCTGCCGGTCCTCCTGGGCCAGGCCGTTGAGCACCTTTTCCCAGGCCCCCTGGCCGAAGTTTTCGTTCACGAATTCCTTGCGGGCGGCTATGATCATGCCCTTGATCTTCATGGCCTCCGTTCTCTGCAATGTTCAAGTGTGATTATAGAGGACCTCGCTTCTAAAGTCAATGGTATCGATATAGCTAGTTGACAGCCAAAGCCCCCGCTTTCAGCGGGGGCTTTGATATTTCCGTGATTGGAATTGCTTACTGGCCGGATCCAGTTTTTTACTTGCCCGCTTTTTTAGCCTTCTTGGCCAACCGTTTTTCCATCAGGGATTTCCCGGCTTTCTTTTTACCGTCCTTTTTAATGTCCTGATCTTTAGCCATGGTCCTTCTCCGCTTTTAAAATTATATTTTGTCCCGGCCTTTAATGAGGCAATTGTATATCCCCGCTTGTTTTTTGTCAACATATTTTTTATGTTCAAATAGCTGTGCTTCAAACAAACCAAAGCCCCCGCTTACAGCGGGGGCTTTTAGGTAAGTCCCTCTCCCACAGGGGGAGGGATTTAGGGTGGGGTCTATACCACGCCCTGGGCCACCATGGCCTTGGCCACTTTGACGAACCCGGCGATGTTGGCGCCCGCCAGATAATCGCCCTTGGTGGCGTAGGTCTCGGAGGCGTCCAGGCACTGCTGGTGGATGGCCTGCATGATCCGCTGCAGCTTCTGGTCCACTTCCTCCCGGTTCCAGTACCAGCGGGAGCTCTGCTGGGCCATCTCTAAGCCCGAGGTGGCCACGCCGCCGGCGTTGGCCGCCTTGGCCGGTCCGTACAGCACGTTGTTGTCCTGGTAGATCTTGATGGCCGCCAGGTCGGAGGGCATGTTGGCGCCTTCGGAGACCAGGAAGCAGCCGTTCTTGACCATGGCCTGGGCATGCTCGGCATTGATCTCGTTCTGGGTGGCCGAGGGGAAGGCGCAGTCGAACTTGATGCCCTGTTCCTTGACCACGTCCCAGACGCTCTTGCCCTCGTAATACTTGGCGCTCTTGTACTTGTCGGCGTATTCCTTGGCCCGGCCGCGCTTGACCTCGGCCAGCTCCATGACGTATTTCAGCTTCTCGGCGCTGATGCCCTCCTCGTCGATGATGGTGCCGCTGGAGTCGGAGATCGACAGGGCCTTGCCGCCCAGCTGGTTGATCTTCTCGATGGTGTACTGGGTGACGTTGCCCTTGCCGGAAACTATGCAGCGCAGGCCCTTGTAATCCTTCTTGCGGGTGGCCAGCATCTCGGCCCCGAAATACACCGACCCGTAGCCGGTGGCCTCGGGCCGGATCAGCGATCCGCCGTACTCCCGGGCCCGGCCGGTCAGCACGCCGGTGAACTCGTTGCGGATCTTTTTATAATATCCGTACAGGTAGCCTATCTCCCGGCCGCCCACTCCGATGTCTCCGGCCGGCACGTCCACGTCGGCTCCGATGTGGCGGAACAATTCGCGCATGAAGGACTGGGTGAACTTCATCACCTCCAGGTCGCTCTTGCCCTTGGGATCAAAATCCGAGCCGCCCTTGCCGCCGCCCATGGCCAGGGTGGTCAGGCTGTTCTTGAATATCTGCTCGAAGCCCAGGAACTTGATGATCCCCAGGTTGACCGAGGGATGGAAGCGCAGGCCACCCTTGTAGGGCCCGATGGCGTTGTTGAACTGGACCCGGAATCCCTTGTTGACCTGGACCTCGCCCTTGTCGTCCACCCAGGGCACCCGGAACATGATCACCCGGTCCGGCTCGCAGATCCGCTCGTAGATCTTCCATTTGACGAACTCGGGGTGCTTGGCTACGGTGGGCTCCAGGGTCTTCATGACCTCCTCTACCGCTTGGTGGAACTCCGGCTCTCCCGGATTCTTGGCCTTGACCTTGGCGATCACGTCGGTGATGTGGGACATTGGCATCTCCTTAAAAGTTAATGGTTAAAAGGGGCATTGTTATAAAATAACATTTGGGGCTCGTTAAACTTTGTATTATATATCCTTAATTTCAAAGTGTCAAGACAAATATAACCGGTTTTTGGGGCTCTCTTTTAGCGCCAGGCGCCCTGTTTCTCTTTCAGATAACCGTGCATATCATCGGCCGCCAGCCGGGCCATGCCCATGGCCGAAATGACGGTGGCCGAGCCGGTGACGATGTCCCCTCCGGCCCAGACCCCCGGCAGGTTGGTGCGGCCCGCAGGCGTCAGCGGTTTGATGTATCCCATCTGGTTCCTCTCGATGTCGGGGAACCCGGAAAAGACCACCGGATTCGGTCCGGCACCCACCGCCACGATCACCAGGTCGGTGTCTATCAAAAAATTCGATCCGGCGATGGGTATCGGCCTGGGGCGGCCCGAGGAATCCGGCTCGCCCAGCTTCATCTGGACGCATTCTATCTGTCGCACCCAGCGCTGATCATCGCCGATGAACCGCACCGGATTGGTCATCAGCCGGAATCTTATGCCCTCCTCCTCGGCATGATGGATCTCCTCCAGCCGGGCCGGCATCTCGCTCCGGGAGCGGCGGTAGACGATGGTGGCCTCCCGGCTTCCCATCCGCAGGGCGGTCCGGGCACAGTCCATGGCCACGTTTCCGGCGCCCACCACCACCACCTGGCGGCCCTTGGGGGCCGGAGTGTCGTAATCCGGAAAGGCATAGGCCTTCATCAGGTTCAGCCGGGTGAGATATTCGTTGGCCGAATAGATGTTGCACAGGTTCTCACCGGGGATGCTCATGAACACCGGAAGACCGGCCCCCACCGCCAGATAGACGGCCCGGTAGCCCATCTCTCGAAGGTCGTTCAGGTCGAACAGGCGGCCGATCAGGGAATTGAGTTCGATCTTGACCCCCATCCGGCGCAGGTAGTTGATCTCGGCCTCCACGATGGCCTTGGGCAGGCGGAATTCGGGAATGCCGTAGACCAGCACCCCTCCAGGCTTGTGCAGCGCCTCGTACAGGGTGACGCTGTAACCCTTGCCCACCATGTCGGCGGCCAGGGTCAGGCCGGCCGGCCCGCTTCCCACCACTGCGATTTTGATTTCGTTGGCCTGAGCCTTTCTGGGGATCACCACCGACTGTGTCTCCCGCTCCATATCGGCCGCAAAACGCTCCAGGCTGCCGATGGCCACCGGGGTCTCCTTCAGGGCCAGGATGCAGTTTTTCTCGCACTGGTCCTCCTGGGGGCAGACTCGTCCGCAGATGGCCGGCAGGGCGTTCTTCTCCTTGATCTTCTGGGCGGCCTCGGCGAATTTCTCCTGCTTGATCAAGCCGATGAACCCGGGAATGTCTATGTCCACCGGGCACCCTACGCGGCACTTGGGATCCTTGCAGTTCAGGCAGCGGTGGGCCTCGATCAGGGCCGTCTCCCTGGTGAACCCGTAGGGCACCTCCTGGAAATTGCGGATCCTCAGGAGCGCATCCTGTTCCGGCACCCTCTGCCGGGCCACCTTGGGTTTGATCCTCAGCTGGTCGGCCCGGGATATCCCGTGCCAGTGGCAGCCGACCTTGGTGCAGATATAGAACGGTATCAGCCGGGAATGGACGGTGATCATTATCTTGGCGGCCGGAGAATCGCATTCCCCGCAGTGGGCCCCGGGCTCTATCAGCGAAGCCTGGCACAGGGGGCAGGACAGATCCTCCATCACCTGGCCCTCGGCCAGCTCCAGTCCGGACCGCTGTTCAAACTCGTCCACCTTGGGGCTTAAAAACAGCTCATCCTTCCGCCCCCCGGAAGTGATATTCAGGCGGAACCAGGTCTTATTGGACTTCGGCTCGTAAAGGTTCAGCCCCTGGTGGCAGTGCGGACAGTAGATGGTGAACTCGGTGCCGGGGGCGATCTTGTCGAGCTGGTCTTTCTTCAATTCTGACATGAGCGGCTCATTATCATTTGGCTCTGATTGAGAACAGGAGCGAGGTCTTCTCGTCCCTGCCATAGGTGTTGTTGCGCTGGATCAGTTCGTCGAAATCCACCTGATGCCCGTCAAAGTGCGGCCCCTCGACGCAGGCGAACCTGGTCTTGCCCTCCACCGACACCCGGCAGGCCCCGCACATTCCGGTGGCGTCCACCATCACCGGGTTCAGGCTGACCAGGGTCTTGATGTTGTACAGCTTGGTCTGCTGGCACACCGCTCGCATCATCACCAGCGGACCCACCGCGATCACCAGGTCGATCGGCTCGGGATCGTCACGCTCCACCAGGGTCTTCAGGGCGTCGGTCACCAGACCGTGCATCCCGTAGCTGCCGTCGTCGGTGACGACGATCAGCTGCTGGCAGAGGTTTTTCATCTCATCCTCCAGGATCAGAAGGTCCCGCTCCCGGGCGCCGATGATGCCCACCAGCTTGTTGCCGGCAGCCCCATAGCCCTGCAGCAGGTGATGCAGCACCGCAATGCCCGAGCCGCCGCCTATGCCGACGACTGTCCCCAGTTTGGTGAACTCCTCGGTGACGCCCAGCGGGCCCACCAGGTCCTTGATGGCGTCGCCCACCTTGAGCGAACCCAGCAGGGCGGTGGATTTCCCGATCACCATGAAGATGATGGTGATGGTGCCGTGCGACAGGTCCTTGTAGGCCACGGTCAGGGGGATCCTCTCGCCGGTCTCGTTGATCCTCAGCACTACGAATTGCCCGGGCTTGATCTTTCGGGCGATCTGGGGGGCCTCCACCGTGATCAGCACCATGTTGCCCTTGGCCAGTTCCTGGCGGTCTATTATCGGATACATCTTACCACTCCTGGCTGTCTTCCAGCATTATCATTTTGGTGTCCTCCCCCGAGATCCCGTGCCAGGTGCAGCCCTTGCGGAGGCAGATGAAGAAGGTGATAAGTTTGTGCATGGCTCCCACCGTGACCTTGGCTATCCGCGATCCGCACCGGTCGCATTTCTTAAGCTTCTCCAGCAGGGAGTGGTCGCAGTGCGGGCACCGCAGGTCCCTGACCTCCTCCCCGTGGGGTATCTCGATGGTCGAGCTGTTGGTGAACACATTAAGATAGGGCGATAGCAGCAACATCCCTTCTTCCCCGCCCCGGCCCACCACCGTAAAGGTCAGCGAGCAGTGATTTATCAAGGTATGCTTGCAATGCGGGCAATAGGACTGCAGAAAGCTGCCGCTGGCCATGATCTCTTTTGCGTCTGGCTCCTCGACTGCCGGCCCTTTCCTGCCTGGCAGGACTTGCTGCCGATCCCCGCCCAGGGCATAGGTGTCGTAGAACTTGGTCAGGGCCTTGTTCAAATCCTCGAACTCCAGGAAGTGTTTCTTGCACCCCTTGCGGGAACAGATGAAGACCTTGCCCCCCTCCTCCAGCATCAGCGGCACCATCGGGGCGCCGCAGACCTCGCACTGGTTGGAGCTCTTCAATGCCGCCTGGCAATGGGGGCATGATATCCTGACCAGGGCATCCTGGGCGATGGGAAACTCGCTTTCCACCTTGTAGCTGCCATAGACCGGCGAGAGCCTCAGCCAGCCTTTCTTTCCCCGGATATCAACCCTCAAGCCGATGGCGGGCTGGCCGTCGACCTTGTGCGCCTTATCCATCAGGCTTTTGCGGCAGGACGGGCACTTTACTTTCAATGCTACCTGAGAAGCCATGCTTTCGCCTCCTTCTTCTGAATTTAGCCGGTCCTTAACTATTTATTACACTACAATACTTTCCCTGAAGACACAATAAGGGATATCCTGATTTCTGGCTTCGAAATACCTTAGCTGCCGAATATCGAATATTTTATGCATCCGGACTAAATTTTCGGACCAAACCATTGTTTCCTATTTTCAGTACTTGGCCGCGATCGGCATCCGGCGGCCGCCGCCGAAGGCCTTGCCGGTGACCTTGATCCCCGGGGCCGACTGCCGGCGCTTGTATTCGTTCTGCCGGACGGTTCTTGCCACCCACTCCACCGTATCCCTGTCCAGCCCCTGGCCAACCAGCTGGTCGACCGACAGATCGTCTTCCAAATACCCCTCCAGTATCCTGTCGAGGATCTCATATGGCGGCAGGGTGTCCTGGTCCTTCTGGCCGGCCCTCAGCTCGGCCGAGGGGGGCTTGGTGATCACGGCCCGGGGAATGATCTCCCGGTCCCGGTTGATGTGTTCGGCCAGCCGGTAGACGGTGGTCTTGGGGACATCCGATATCACCGCCAGCCCGCCGCTCATGTCGCCGTAAAGCGTGCAGTAGCCCACCGCCAGCTCGCTCTTGTTGCCGGTGGTCAGCACCAGGCGGCCGAACTTGTTGGAGAAGGCCATCAGGATGTTGCCCCTTATCCGGGCCTGGATGTTCTCCTCGGCGATGTCCGGCGCCCGGCCCTCGAAATGCGGCTCCAGTATCTCCAGATATTTTTCATAGACCTCGGTGATGGATATCTCCTTGAGCGCGATGCCCAGCTTGTCTGCCAGCTTGCGGGAATCATCCACGCTTCCCTGCGACGAGAAGGGCGAGGGCATGGTGATGCCCAGCACGTTGTCCGGCCCCAGGGCCTGGGCGGCGAGGGCCGCCACCACCGCCGAATCGATCCCTCCGGAAAGCCCCACCACCGCCTGGTTAAAGCCGCATTTGCGGAAATAATCCCGCACCCCCAGTTTCAAGGCTGAATATATCGATCCGATCTCATCCTGAACCGGAGGTTCGACAAATTTGCCCGGCAGGGAACTGTCGATGATCACCACCTCCTCCTGGAATGCCGGCAGCCACCAGGCCATTTGCCCGTTTTTGTCCACCCCGAAGCTCCGGCCGTCGAACACCAGCTCGTCGTTTCCGCCGACCTGGTTGATATAGATGAACGGCAGACCGTGTTTTTTGGCGTGCCGTCCGATCAGCTCGAACCTGGTCCTTTCCTTGCCGGCTTCGAAGGGCGAGGCCGAGATGTTTATCAGCAGGCTGGCCCCCATCTTGGCCAGGTCGGCCACCGGGTCGTAATCGTAAGGCTTGCGCTTGGGCCACAGCTCGGGATGGTTCCAGGCGTCCTCGCAGATGGTAATGCCCAGCTTTTCGCCCTTGAAATCGACCAGCCCCGCCGAATCCGCCGGGTCGAAATACCTGGCCTCGTCGAAGACGTCATAGCTGGGCAGCAGGGTTTTATGGCGGCAGGTGCATTTACCGTCGTGGATGAGAACCGCCGAGTTGAAAAGTCCTTGGCCGGTATCCCGGCCGGCGGCGGTGGGAGCACCGAAGATAAACCCTGTCTCCGGGTGATCCAAGGAAGCCTCCGTCAGGTCCTTGATGGCGGCGGCGCAACGCTGTATGAACCAGGGCTTCTCCAGCAGGTCCCGTGGCGGGTAGCCGGTCAGGAACAGCTCGGGAAAAATTATCAGGTCGGGCCTCTGGGCCCTGGTCTGGGCCAGGATGCCGGTGATCTTCTTGGCATTTCCCTCAATATCGCCCACCAGTGGGTTAAGCTGACAGATGGTTATCTTCAATTTTCAATTCCCTAAAATAATTTAAGCCAGGGTTTATATATACTTTGTGAACTTTGCGTCTTTGCGGTAAAAAACCCTCCTGTCCTGAACATTAAGATACCTGAATTCAAAATCAATGTCAAGCAGGATTTTCTAAACAAAAAGCCGTGGCTTATGTAAGCCACGGCTTGAAATGAATTTGATGGTCAATCCTGCTTCACCGCCAGCTGGCTGGCGGCCTCCACCAGCTTGATGAACTCGGCCCGGTACCCCTCGGTGTCATTCCCCCGGGAATTTCTGGCCAGCTCCAGCACCTGCCTATAGCTGGCCTTTCCCTTGTGCTCCGAATCCCTCAGCAGCAGGCCGAACTCGGCCACCGCCGAGGCGAAGCGCAGGTCCTCGGGAAGCATGGCCAGATCCGCCCCGCCGTCACGGACCGGTTTGGATATCAGCTGGCTGGTCTGCCCGTCGGGGTCCTTGTAGCGCAGTTTAACCGTCATCAGTTCTCCGGAGAAGCTGCCGCTGGGCTTTGCCTCGACCTTCTGATATTTGAGGTCGTCTACCTTGGATATTCTTTCCTTCGACCCGGCCGGCACCAGCTCGTAGAGCGCGGTGACGGTATGGCCCACCCCCAGCTCCCCGGCGTCCTTCTTGTCGTCGTTGAAATCCTCCTTGTTGAGCATCCGGTTCTCGTATCCGATCAGCTTGTAGGCCTTGACCCGGGCCGGGTTGAACTCCACCTGGATCTTGACGTCCTTGGCGATGGTGAACAGGGTCCCGGCCATCTGGTTGACCAGCACCTTTTTGGCCTCGGTGATGTTGTCGATGTAGGCGTAATTGCCGTTGCCCTTGTCGGCCAGCTGTTCCATCCGGGAATCCTTCAGGTTGCCGCTGCCGAAGCCCAGCACCGAAAGATAGATGCCCTCCTCCCGCTTCTGCTCGATCATCCTGATCAGCTCGGAGGTGCTGGAGACCCCCACGTTGAAATCGCCGTCGGTGGCCAGTATCACCCGGTTGTTGCCGCCCTTGATGAAGTTCTCCTTGGCCGTCCGGTAGGCCAGCTGGATCCCGGCCGCGCCGGCGGTGCATCCCCCGGCCTCCAGCTTATCGAGGATGTCCAGTATGGCCTTCTTGTCTTTCCCCGAGGTGGACGGCAGGACCAGGCCCTCGGAGCTGGCGTAGACCGCAATGGCGATGCGGTCGTTGGGGCGGAGCTGATTGACCAGCATCTTGAAGGCCGACTTCAACAGGGGCAGTTTGTCGGGGCTCTGCATGGATCCGGAGACGTCTATCAGGAAGACCAGGTTGCTGGGGGGCAGTTTATCGCGGGATATCTCCCGGCCCTTGATCCCTATCCTCACCATCCGGTGTCCGTTGTTCCAGGGGCAGGGGCCGGCATCGGCTATGATGGAGAAGGGACGGCCGTCGTCCGGCAGGGGATAATTATAATCGAAGTAATTGATCAGCTCCTCTATGCGTACCGCATCCTTGGGAGGCAGCTGGCCGTAGTTGAGAAAGCGGCGGACGTTGGCATAGGAGGCCGGGTCGACGTCGATGGAGAAGGTGGACAGCGGGTTCTGGGTGACCTCCAGAAAGCGGTTCTCGTAGATCCGGGAATATTCCTCGGTGTTGTAGTCCGGCGGAAGATAATAACCGCCGGTTTGGTCGCAGACTGAAGGCGCCATTTCGCAACAGGCGATCTTGGAAGAGCGCGAAGCCGGAAATTTTGCCTCATCCTTGACCAGCCCCAGGTTCTGCAAAAGTGTTTTGCCCTGTTTCTTCAACTTGAATTCCACCTTTACCGTGGAGTTGGTCTTCACCTTGACCTTTTGGGTCTGGCTTTGATAGCCGGCCAGGCTGGCCTCCACCTTGTAACTTCCTTCCGGCAGCCCGGTGAACTGGTAATGTCCGATCTTATCGCAAACCGCAATATAACCGGTGCCGGGTATTGTTACCGTGGCTCCTGACAATAATTTGGAACTGGCATTATCCCTTACCGTACAATCGATAATGCCTGTCCCGGCGGCGCCGATAAGGCTGGCCGAGATCAAGGCCAGCCCCGCGGCTGCGATCAGGGGGGAGATCCTGCTTTTCATCTTCGTTTCTCCGGTTTATGGGTTGATTATTAAGTTGACTGCCCTATATACGCCCTGCCGGAGAAAAATATTCCCAACATTTTATTTTTCTTGGATACAATACGGAAAGCCCCGGTTTCCCGGGGCTTTGGTAAATTATTGATACTATTTAATATTCCTTTATGATCATCTCGCTGAGCGATCTTTTCGGTACATGGTGCGCCTGCTTGTCGTCCCGCCAGTATTTTATGCTTCCGTTGACCGCCACATCGTCGATCACCACCGTCTCAGCCGGTTTGCCCAGGGCTATCACCAGCGGTATCTCGTATTGTTCGTCGATCTCAAGCGCCTTTCTCAACCCCTCCCGGTCCACCGATGCCAGCAGGCAGCCGCCCAAACCCTTCTCCACCGCGCCTAAAAGGATGCTCTGGGCGCAGATCCCGGCATCGTAATGCAATTTGCTGGGGCAGACGGAGGTGTCCCACAACATGATCATATAGGCCGAAGGCCGCTGGCCCTGGGCCGGACCGTTCCAGTCCTTCAGGTATTTGGCCCAGGCCATGAACGGAAATATCTTTTCATTGGTATCGATATTGGAGACCAGTATATATTTCAGCGGCTGAAGATTCCCGGCCGAACCGGACAGCCTGGCCAGTTCCGCCAGTTCCCGCAGGGTAGGCAGATCGATCCTGTGATCCTGGTCGAACCTCCGATAGCTCCGGTTCTTTAGGATAATGTCTTTTAACATGATTTTATCTATTTTTCGGATTCATTCAACTGTAGGGGATGGTTTCAAACCACCCCCTACAGGATATCATGCCATGAATAAAAGGTTATTTCTTCCCCTTAAAAACAAACCTCCCACCCTTGTTGATATACCCCCACACCCCCCCGGTGACGCTGCCCTTGGGGTTCATCTCCCCGCCGATGTTCACCAGAGCCAGCCCGTCTTTAAAATCCCAGGCGAAATCGAATTTATTATCGATGACCATCCGGCCCTTCCGGTCTATGAAGCCCCACCTGCCGCCGGCCACCATGCCGTTCTCGTTCATCTTTCCCCCTTTGTTGACCAGGGCCAGCCCCTCGGAAAAATCCATGGCCCCGTCGTACTGGGGCACGATCACCACTTCACCGGTCCGGTTGATATAGCCCCGCTTGCCGCCCACCCTGACCGCCGCCAGGCCTTCATGAAAATCGGAGCCGGCATCGAAATGCGGAGCGATGGCCAGCGCTCCGGAAGTGTCAATATAGCCCCATTTCTGGCCGCTTTTGACCGAGGCCAGCCCTTCCGAAAAGGCGTTGGCATCCTCGAAGTATAATTGGCTGATCTTGTTGCCGGACCTGTCTATGAACCAGATCTTGTCATCCAGCCGCACCACCGCCCGGCCCTGGGAGAAATTGGAGGCGTAGACGTATTGAGGCTCAATGACCATTTTCCCGGTTTGATCTATATACCCGTATTTGTCATTCTCCCTCACCGGGGCCAAGCCCTCGGAGAAGTTCCGGGCGTCATTGTATCTTATTTCTACGGCGGCCTTGCCCTGCTGGTCTATGTATCCATACCTATCGTTCAGCCGGACCAGGGCCAGTCCCTGGGAAAAACTGCGGGCATCGTCGTACTGCGGTTCGACCACCATCTTGCCCTGGCGGTCGATGTACCCCCGTTTGCCGTCCGACAACAGCCCCAGCTCGTTGACCTTCCCGCCGATATTGACCAGCGCCAGCCCCTGGGAGAAATCCTTGGCGTCATCGAACTGCGGATTGATGACGATCCTGCCCTTGGGTTCTATGTAGCCCCATTTGCCGCCGATCACATAGCCCATCTCGTTCTTGCTGCCGCCGATGTTGACCAGGGCCAGCCCTTCCGAAAAATCGAAGGCCCAGTCGAACTCCGGCTTGATGGTCATCCTGCCCCGGGCGTTGATATAACCGAATTTCCCGGCAGACATGACTGGAAAAAGCTTGACCTGCTCATCGGCCCCGATGGCCAGCGGCCCGGCCATTACGATCAGGCCCGCTAAAATGACAACCACCTTTTTCATCTTACCCTCCGTCAGTGTGTTACTTATCCTCGCAGCCCCCGCAGCAGCTCCCTTGTTCGTGATCGTGGTCATGGTCGTGTCCGCAGTCGCCGTGCCCGCCGCCGCAGCCCCCGCAGCCTTTATGATAGCCCTCCGGCACCTCTCCGGCTTCGATCAGTTTGAGGTCGAAGGTCAGGTCCTTGCCGGCCAGGGGATGGTTGGCGTCCAGGGTGGCGTGGGTCTGGCTTAGGGCGGTGATGGTCACCGGGACCTGCTGGCCATCCTCCATGCTCAAATGGACCCGCTTGCCCAGCTCCGGTTTGGCATTGGGGCCGAACTTGTCCAGTTCCACCTCCACCACCATTTTGGCATGATGCGGACCGTAGGCCTGATCGGCCGGAATGGTCACCTTCTTGCTCTGGTTCAGCTTCATGCCCTCGATGGCCTGGTCGAATCCCGGGATCACCTGGCCCGAGCCCAGAATAAATTCCAACGGATCGCCGCCTTCGGAGGTATCGAATACCGTTCCGTCGCCAAAGGTCCCGGTGTAGTGCACTTTTACCAGATCGCCTGATTTTGCCTGAATCATCTGTTCTTCCTTGTTATCATTGAAATTTCTCTCGCCTTTAGAATAAGGGAGTTTTGCTGTTTTTAAGGATAATCTATTTGCCGTGGTATGTCAATTGATATTTTCAAACAAGTAAACGGCCCAGACATAATGTCTGGGCCGTTGTTTACAGGATTCAAATTACCGGATCAGTCCCTCTTTCTTCTTCAGCTCGGCCGCCTTCTTCTCCATCACATCCGAAGCGAACCCGGCAGCGATGGCCTTGCCCTTCTTCAAAGTGGGCAGGCCGAATTGCTTTTGGCCGGCCTTTCCCTGGGGCAGGTTTGGCAGGGCTGAGCCTCCCAGCTCTATCAGCACCTGCTTGGTGGTCTTCCCTGAAGCCGGCTTGATGCCGGCCTTGAGGTGCTGCAGCCTCCCCTCGCTGTTGACGAAACTGCCGTCGCTCTCGGCCCAGGCTGAGACCGGCAGGACAATGTCGGCCAGCTTGGCGGTCTCGGTCAGGAACAGGTCGCAGACAATGAGCTTTTCCAGCTTGGCCAGAGCGGTCTTGATCTTGTCCCCGTTCTCCAGGCTGCCTGCCGGGTCCTCGTTGAGCAGCACCGCTGCCTTTATCTTGCCCTTCAGTATCCCGGAAACATCGATGTTGACAAAGCGGTCCACCCCGTTGGCGTTGGCCTTGGCCCGCAGGGCGATGAAATTCTCCGGAACATCCATCAGCAGAAGGATGTTGGCAATGGCCTTGATGGTTTCGGGATCCACTGCATCGGCGTTGAATGCCAATATTGAATTCTGGTCTTCCAACAGCAGTTTGGCCAGGCTCTCGATATCGGCCTTCTTCCATCCGCTGTTGGTTGTCACCGCGGCGGCGCTGAGCTTGCCCAGGACCTTGGCCAGTTCCTTGTATCCGGGATATTTGGACCGGCACTTGGCCAGCAGGGCTTTGAGCAGGCCGTTCAGGGCGAAGGACAACCCGCCTTTTTTAATGACCAGTTCCTGTGCGGCGATCTCGCCCAGCTTGGTGGCCTTCTCCTGCAGGGAGTAAACCTTGGATCCTTGTTTGACCGCCTTTCTGATCATCTGGGAGAACACCGGATGCTCGGCATAGGCATCGGACCCGATCAGGAAAATGGTCTTGGCCTCGGACAGCGACTGGTAACCCCTGCCGTTGGCCTTGCCCAAAATATTCTCCATGGCATTCATCAGCCGGCCGTTATCGACGCCGGCAAAGCTGCCGAACTGTTTGACGCCCTTCTTCTCGGCCCAGGAGCGCAGGCCCTCGGCCTCTTCGAGGCTGGTCCGGCCGGAGGCGAATACCGCCACCGAATCCGGCCCGTATTTTTTTACCATGGCGTCTATATCCTGGTTGACCTTGCTTACGGCCTCGGGCCAGGCGATCTTCTGGTGCTTGGCTCCGGCCTTGGCCAGCGGTTCGGCCAGACGCTCCGGACTATGAAGCAGTTCGAACCCGAACTTGCCCTTGAAGCACAGCGAGCCTTTATTGACCGGGCTGTCCTCGTTGCCGGTGACCCGGACCACCTTGTTGTCCATTATATTCAGGTCCAGGCCGCAGCCCACTCCGCAGAAGGTGCACACCGAGGGGATCTTATCCATCTTCCAGGGCGAGGGCTTGATGTGCCGCACCCTTTCGGTCAGCGCCCCCACCGGGCAGGTCTCGATGCAGGCTCCGCAGGACACGCAGGGCGACTCGGGATAGGGCTTCTCCATGGTGGGCGCCACGATGGCGTTGAATCCGCGGTAGACGAAGCCCAAAGCCGCCGCCCCCACCACCTCCAGGCACATCCTGACGCAGCGGCCGCACATCACGCACTTGCTCTGATCGCGCACCAGGAAGGGATGGCTGTGGTCGATGGGATGCTGCTTGACCTCGCCCATGAAGCGCTGGACCATCACGTCGTAGACCGTGGCGTAGTCACGCAGCTTGCACTCCTGCATGTCGGCGCAGCCGCACCCCAGGCATCGCTTGGCCTCCTCGATGGCGGTGATACGGGAGAAGCCCTTCTCCACCTCGTCGAAATTCCTTCTTTGGGAGGGCTCCAGCATCGGCATCTTGGCCTTGGCCTTTTTGGGCTCATCGGCGAACAGCTCCTTGGGCACCTGGTTGATCTTGCCCTTGGTGATGTTGTATTGTTTTGCTTTCTTCTCGGTCTTGTCGTATCTCAGGTATTTGTCGATCGCCAGGGCCGCCTTGCGGGCCCCTCCGATGGCCTCCACCACGGTGGCCGCCCCGGTGGCCATGTCTCCGGCGGCAAATATCTTGGGATCGGCAGTGGCCCCGGTCTCGGGGTCGGTCTCTAGGGTGGTCCAGCGGGTCACTTTCAGATTGTGATTCTCGCCCAATCCGGACAGGTCGGGGCTCTGCCCGATGCAGGAGATGATCAGGTCGGCCTCGATATGGAAATCTGAATTTTGGACCGGCACCGGACGGCGGCGGCCCGAAGCGTCCGGCTCGCCCAGCTCCATCTTCTGGCAGGAGATGGCCCCGTTCTGGTCGTGGGTGCAGGCGATCACCCGGGTGGGGGCGGTCAGGAACTGGAACCTGACCCCCTCGTGCTTGGCCTCCTCGATCTCGAAGGGATTGGCTGGCATCTCCTTTTCCGAACGGCGGTAGACGATGAACACCTCCTCGGCCCCCAGCCGCAGGGAGGTCCGGGCGGCGTCGATGGCGGTGTTGCCGCCGCCGATCACCGCCACCTTCTTCCCCACGTTGAACTTCTCGCCCATGGTCAGGCGCTTCAGAAAATCTATCCCGGCCACCACTCCGCGGTCCTCCTCGTTCTCCACCCCCATCCTGGAGGAGGCGTGGGCCCCCATGCCCAGGAATACCGCGTCATACTGGTCTTTCAGGCCCTCCAGGTCGATATCCTGGCCTAATCTTTGGTTGTATTTTATCTCCACCCCCAGGTCGGTGATGGTCTTGACCTCCTGGTCCAGCACCTCCTTGGGCAGGCGGTACTGCGGAATGCCGTAGCGCAGCCATCCGCCGGACTTGGGCAGGGCCTCGTAGATGGTGACCTGATGGCCCTTCTGGCGCAGGTAATAGGCGGCGGTCAGCCCGGCCGGGCCGGCCCCCACCACCGCCACCTTCTTGCCGCTGTTGGGCGCCACCGGGGGCAGGTACGGCTGGCCGGAGTTGAGGTCAAGATCGGCCGCATGCCGCTTGAGGTAGCATATGGACACCGGCTCCTCCACCAGGTTGCGGCGGCACTCGGTCTCGCAGGGATGCGGGCACACCCGGCCCAAGCTGGCCGGAAGAGGCAGGGTCTCCTTGATCAGCTTGATGGCCTCGGCCTCCATGCCGTTGGCTATCAGCGCGGTGTAGCCCTGGACGTCGCAGCCGGCCGGGCAGGTGTCCACGCAGGGCCCGATGCAGTCGCCGGAGTGGTTGGACAGCAGCAGTCCCAGCGCCATCTGGCGGGCGGCCCTCACCCGGTCGTTGTCGGTCTCCACCACCATCCCGTCCATCACCTTGGTGGCGCAGGCCGGCACGAAGCCCCGGGCGTTCTTGACCTCCACCAGGCACACCCAGCAGGAGCCGTAGGGCTCCAGCTTGCTGTCGTGGCACAGGGTGGGGATGAAAGTTCCCTGGTCCCTGGCCACCTCGACTATGGTCTGATTGGAATCGCAGGCGATCTGTTTGCCGTTGAATGTGATGTTTATCTGCATTTCTACCTCACCTTTATGGCGTCGAATTTACATTTGGTCACGCAATTGCCGCACTTGATGCAGGCCTCCTGGTCTATCACGTGGGGTTTCTTCACCTGTCCCGAGATGGCCGTCACCGGACAGACCCTGGCGCAGGCGGTGCAGCCCACGCATTTCTCGGGTACGACCTCGTACTTCAGCAGTTCCTTGCAGGAATGGGCCGGACACCTCTTCTCCTTGATGTGGGCTTCGTACTCGTCACGGAAATATTTGACGGTGGTCAGCACCGGATTGGGCGCGGTCTGTCCCAGCCCGCACAGCGAAGAGATCTTTATCTTCTCGGCCAGTTCCAGCAGCAGCTCGATGTCGCCCTCTTTGCCCTGTCCCTTGGTGATCCGTTCCAGGGTCTCCAGCATCCGCTTGGTGCCCACCCGGCAGAAGGTGCACTTGCCGCAGGATTCCTTCTGGGTGAAATCCAAAAAGAACCGGGCGATGTCCACCATGCAGGTGGTGTCGTCCATCACCACCATGCCGCCCGAGCCCATGATGGCCCCGGTCTGGCCCACCGAATCGTAGTCCACGATGGTGTTGCCCAGGGCCGCTGGGATGCAGCCGCCCGAGGGGCCGCCCATCTGCACCGCCTTGAAGCTGCGGCCGTCCTTGATGCCGCCGCCCACCTCGTGGATGATCTCGTTGATGGTGATGCCCATCGGCACCTCCACCAGACCGCCCCGGGCGATCTTGCCGGCCAAAGCGAATACTTTTGAGCCCTTGCTCTTCTCGGTGCCCAGCGAGGCGAAGGCCGCCGCCCCGTTGAGGATGATCCAGGGCACGTTGGCGAAGGTCTCCACGTTGTTGATGTTGGTGGGCTTGCCCCACAGGCCGGACACCGCCGGGAAGGGCGGCCTCAGACGGGGCATCCCCCGCTGGCCCTCGATGGATGCCATCAGGGCCGTCTCCTCCCCGCAGACGAAGGCCCCGGCCCCCTCCTTGATCTTCATCTCGAAGCAGAACTTGGTGCCCATGATGTTCTGGCCCAAAAAGCCTTTCTTCTTGGCCTGCCCGATGGCCAGCTTCAGCCGCTCCACCGCCAGGGGATATTCGGCCCGGACGTAGAAATAGCCCTCGTCGGCCCCGATGGCGTATCCGGCGATCAGCATCCCCTCCATCACGTTGTGGGGGTCGCCCTCCAGCACCGAGCGGTCCATGAAGGCCCCGGGGTCGCCCTCGTCGCCGTTGCAGACGATGTATTTCTTGCCGCCCTGGGAGCCCCGGGCGAACTGCCATTTGCGCCCGGTGGGGAAGCCGGCCCCGCCCCGGCCCCTTAAGCCCGAATCCAGCACCTCCTTGATGACCTGGTCGGGCGACATCTTCCTGAGGGCCTTCTCCAGGGCCTGGTACCCGCCGTGGGCCATGTAATCCTCTATCTTCTCGGGATCCATCTGGCCGCAGTTGCGCAGCACGATCCTCTTCTGCTTGGCATAAAAGCTGTCGTCCGGCAGGGCCCGGTCGCTGGCCCTCACCAGCCATTCGGCCACCGGCTGGCCCTGGGTCAGATGCTGGTCGACGAAGCGCGGCATCCTGTCCGGGGTCATGTTGCCGTAGGTGTAGACCTGGCCGTTCTTGTGGTGGACATCCAGCAGTACTTCGCTGTAGCACATGCCCACGCAGCCGGTGTCGGAGACCTGGACCTTGAGCCCGGCTTTTTTGAGATTCTCCATCAGGGCGGCCTTGACCTTGTGGCCGCCGGCCGCAATGCCGCAGCTGCCCAGGCCCACCACTATCCGGAAGTCCGGCGCTGACGGCTTTTTTACGGCCTTCTTTTTGGGAAGGGTTTTGGCTTTAGAGGTCGCTTTTTTCAAGACAGGATCCTCCTTGTATATGAAGTAATTTTACAATCCATGGGCCTCTCTCCGTTGCGGGGAGAGGTTGGAGAGGGGTCAGAACCGGATTCCCGGTTTCTCGGGAATGACACGACAGTAATAAAATTCTGCAATGATCCGTGTTTATCCGTGTCCCATTTCTTAATAACATCCCTCTCCTAATGCTTTAGGGGAGGGTTAGGGTGGGGTCAGTACTCCTTTACCGCCTTGATGGCGCTCTCCGGGGTCAGCCGGCCGAAGGTGTCGTTGTCCACCATCATCACCGGGGCAAGACTGCAGCAGCCCAGGCAGGCCACCGATTCCACCGTGAACTTGCCGTCGGCGGTGGTCTCCCCGTCCCTGACGGTGAGGCCGGCCTCGATGGCCGCGCTGACCTTCTCGGCCCCCCCCACGTGGCAGGCCGTCCCGTGGCACACCCGCACCAGATGCTTCCCTATGGGCTTCAGGCGGAACTGGGTGTAAAAAGTGGCCACCCCGTATATCTGGCTCAGCGGTATCGCCAAACCCTCGGAGATGGCCCTCAAGCTGTCCTGCGACAGGAAACCCAGCGCCACCTGCACCTCCTGCAGCACCGGGATCAGCGCCCCCTTGTTGCCCCGGTATTTGGCCAGGACCCGGTTGATCTTCCCGATATCGGGATTGGTCTTGGTCTTTCCAGCAGCCTTCTTCATATATCTCTCGCATTTTTATGTTGTTTAACATGGAAAGGCATTTTAACATATAGCCTGCCGCAGTTCAAGACAATTTTATATGCGACATTTCCTTTGACTCCACGTTAATGTTTATCGTATAATTTCCCCTGTTGCCAAGCAAGGCAATAACCTTTTCAACATCAACAGCCCTCCCCTTGATCCCCTCCTTGATCAAGGAGGGGACGGGGGGTGGTCTATGGGTTTTACACAATAAGCCCTTAAAACTAGGGTCGCTTAATTTATGAACCAGAGACTTCAACTCAACCCCTCTCCCTCTTCTCTTTAAAAGAGAAGGGGATAAATGGGGATGAGTTTGTATGAAATCAATTATATTTACAATGATACCATAGATGACCTCCCAGATACCAAAACCCTCCCCCCGCCTGCTGCATATCGACTGGGTCCGCGGCCTAGCCGTGCTGTGGATGATCCGGGGCCATGTGATGGACGCCTTTCTGTCGCCGGCCTTCCGGCCGTCCCGGGCCTTCGACATATGGCAGATGCTGGGCGCCTACACCGCCCCGGCCTTTCTTTTTTTGGCCGGGTTGTCGGTGGGCCTGAGCTATGCCAAGATAGACCAGATGGACATCCCTTTCGGCAAAAGGCTGTGGTTCTCCACCCGCCGTGGTTTGGAGATACTGGGCATAGCCTACCTGTTCCGGCTGGAGGAATACCTGCAGTGGGTGCCGTACTCGAAGTGGCGGGACCTCCTGAGGTTCGATATCCTCAACAACATCGGGGTGTCGCTGGTCCTACTGGGACTGCTTTTCGCGGTGATACAAACCAACCGCCAGAGATACTGGGCCCTGGCGCTGACAACGGTGCTGGTGGCCCTGGCCTCCCCGGCGGTCTGGAGCTCCCCGGCCATAAACTCGCTGCCCTGGTTCATAGGAAATTTCTTCAACTCGGCCGTGGAGTACGGGCACTTCCCTGTCTTCCCGTATTTTGTTTTTGTGCCGGCCGGGGCCATGGTGGGCCTGCTGACCAGGCGATTCCGGGGCGACAAATTGAAGCTGATCCTCCTGCACTACGGGCTGATCGCCGCCGGGATGCTGCTGATGCTGGGCGGGATCTGGGCCGCCGTCAGCATCCCCCATTCCCATGGCTGGATATTGTTCTACAACAGTCCGGAATATTCCTTTATCCGGATAGGGATGCAGGCCGTGCTGCTGTCGGGATGTTTCTTCCTGTGCCTGTTGTTCAAAGCGGAGAGCTTCTCCTTCATGCGGCTGATGGGCCGCCACTCGCTGATGGTCTACTGGGTGCACATCGCCCTGGTCTACGGCCGGCTGACCTCCGGCCTGCAGAGAAATTTGGATTGGCCTCAGGCCATATTGGCCCTGGTCCTGACCGTGGCCCTGATGATCCTGCTGGCCTGGACGGTGGAGAATTGGGCCAGGATAAGACCCCGCCTGCCCTTTCCCGCGAAATACACGAAATAATGATTATGACTGTAGGGGCGGGTTTAAAACCCGCCCCTACATAACATGAAAATATCCTGTATAACGTGGGGACATGGCGCGCCATGTCCCTATGCGTTTCCCTCTCCCATCGGGGGAGGGGCAGGGGAGGGGTCAGACGTCGAAAATGATCTCCGCCGTATAACCATCTTTCGTCCTTTCTGCTCTCAATCCGTGGACGGCACTGTCACCCATTCGGCTTGTCAGGCAAGCTGGCCATCTCAGGGTGACAGTGCCGCAAGATGCAGGCAGCCGGACACGCCTGCCTGCACTGCAAAGGAACTTATCCCAAATTTCGTCCCCTGTCAATTTATTTTTGCTATTGGTTGACTCTGCCCCAAAAGTGCTTTATAATTTATTGTACATTCAGCTGACAAACAACAAATCTAAGGAGCATCATGGAGCGCATCGTCGAGATCCTGAGGGACATGGAGGCCATTCACTCTCCTTCCGGATTCACCAATCAGATCATGGGATACATTGAGGTGCTGGCCCAGGGCGCCGGGGTAAGCACCAAACGGACCAATAAGGGCGGCCTGGTGGCCGGAAACCATCCCCACCCCCGGCTGGTGGTGGCCGGGCATGTGGACACCCTGGGGGCCATGGTCAGCGGCATAAACTCCGACGGCAATCTTTCCCTCACCAAGATCGGCGGGCCCATCCTGCCGTCGTTCGAGGGCGAGTATGTCACCATCCGGACCGTCTCCGGACGCGAGTTCCGTGGGACCCTGCTGCTGAACAACCCCGCCGCCCATGTCAACGACGAGGCCGAGAAGACCGTCCGCAAGGCCGAGAACATGCACATCCGGCTGGACGCCGAGGTGGCCAAGAAGGAGCAGACCGAGGCTTTGGGCATCCGGATCGGCGATTTCATCTTCTTCGACCCCCGCTTCGAGTACACCGAGACCGGCTACATCAAATCCCGCTTTCTGGACGACAAGGCCGGCTCGGCCGCCATGCTGGACGCCATGCTGACCCTGGGGGCCGAGAAGCTCAAAGCCATCCCGGTGGCCTTCTTCTTCTCCAATTACGAGGAGGTGGGGCACGGAGCCGCCTCCGGCCTGCCGGAGACCGCGGTGGAGATGCTGGTAACAGATATGGGGGTGGTGGGCGAAAAGGTGGAGGGCGATGAGAGCTCGGTGTCCATCTGCGTAAAGGATTCCACCGGGCCGTATGATTACGGCATCCGCTGCAAGCTGACCGAACTGGCCGAGAAGAACAAGATACCGCACAAGCTGGACGTGTTCCCCCACTACGGTTCGGACGGCTCGATTGCCTTGATAGCCGGGTACGATATCCGGGTGGGGCTGATCGGCCCCGGGGTCTCGGCCAGCCACGGCATGGAGCGGACCCATTTGAAGGGCCTGAACGCCACCCGGGACCTGATGCTGGCGTATATACGGGAGACCCTGGGATAACCATCCCTAATTCTCAGACTGTCACCCTGAGAAAACCAACCTGCCCGGCAAGTTGAATGGGTGAGGGGTGGTCTATTTTGCCCCTTCCCGAAGCGGGAAGGGGTTTCTTATTACCCCCTCCGCATCGGAGGGGGCAGGGGGCGTGCATTGCGAGAATACTGCGTAGCTTTTCTTATGAAGCAATCCACACGACCGTTTTGTCATTCTCGCGCAGGCGGGAATCCAGTAATAATAAAAAAGGGGCGCTAACAGCGCCCCTTTTGCTTTTATATTATTCACAAATTTCTTTTACAACCCGATTTACTAAATCCAGTTTTTCTATACTTTGTTTGGATAATTTATCAGTTATTTCAATTATTATTTTCTTCTTCCGCTCAGGTCCTTCGGAAATATTGAAAATATCAGCGATAGTTACATTTAAAGCATTTGCTATTCTTGAAATTGTTTCTATGGTTGTGTTTATTTCTCCCCTTTCTATCTGTCCGATATATTTTTCATGAATGGATGCCTTCACTGCAAGCTTATCTTGAGTAAAACCGGCATCTTTACGTAGCTTTTTTATTCTCTGTCCAATCAATTTTAAATCTTTATCAGCCATACAATGCTCCTATTTCTTGCACTTATAGTAGCATTAAAGCCGATTATATTTATACCATATTATATCTATACTTTTCTCTTGACAAGTATAGTTTAATAGTGATATTATTTCTAAAATGACATTAATAACTAATGAAAGGATCCAAATATGTTTCACAAAAGACTTTTAACCTTGGCGTTTATATTTGGTTTAGGAATTATTGGCTGCGCCACAACACATATGACAAAAATGGATAGCGAAACTCGGCAACCCACAACTAATGTTGATATCTATACGGATAAAGCAAGCGTTAAAGTACCTTATAAAGAAATCGCTATTCTTAATGCTGAAGGCGGCGCTTATGCTTCCCCAGAAAAGGTTATGAATTCGTTAATTAAAAAAGCTAAAAAAATTGGTGCCAATGCAATTATATATGGTGGTCAGGGGAGTAAGACCAATATGTCCACGTTAGGTGGTGGTTTGTCTGCAAATACGGTCAACACTGCCGCTGCAATTGCAATTGTTTATTTAAATGAAACCCCAAAATAAAAGGCTTTAAACCATTAACTAAATTTAAGGAGAACCCAAGTGAAAAAAATATTGGCTTCCTTACTAATCGTAGCCTTCTGTATTTCAATGATAGGATGCGCTACCATTAAAGTGTCCGGCAATGCACAATTAGCCCCAAACACTTCTGTTGGCGAAAAGATTGCATCCAAGCGTGTATGGTATCTTTTCTGGGGCTTAGTACCATTAAACAACAATTCAACAGATAGCGTAATTCCACCGAATTCTAAGGTTAGAGTTGAAACAAAATATACACCTCTGGATTTTATCTTTAATATCTTTACTAGTGCCTTAACTATCAATTCCTTTACAGCAGAAGTTTACGAAGTAAAATAGATTACTATAATATCTTAAAGAAAAAGGGGCGTTATAAACGCCCCTTTTTGTATTTCCATTTTCTCCTTGAAATCCCCCACCTTTTCATATATAATAAGATTTTATGCGGCAACCGGTATCATGCTTTGCCGCAATACGGAGAAGCAGGATCGCTTCACTTCGAAAGTAGCATAATTTGCCAACCTCAGTGCAGGCTGCAGTCAGGCATTACGCCGCCTGGCAATTACCGTGCTTCCCTAAAGGGCAAAAGACAAGAACGCTAGTGTCGCCTTTGCTCTGCCGCTGGTCTAAGGCGGCCGTTAAGAATTTGCCGCTGTCTGAGCGCAGCGAGTCCGGTAAATTCAGGCCGACGGCCTGGGGCCGCCAAGCAGAGCAACAGCGACGAGCTTTGGTCTTTTTGGTTCTTTTTCTGTTTTGTCGACACAAAAGAGAAAAAGAACGTTGGTACTTTCGGTAGTGGATCCCCGGTCAAGCCGGGGATGACATGCGGATTCGGGGTCAAAACAAACTTTTAATATAAAAAGGTTTACCAAAATGTCTGAAAAGACCATTGAACAGATAATCAAGGCCCTGGAGGACCAAAAGGCGGTCATCTGCGACGCCGACGGCAAGCGGGCCGCCAAACAGCACGACAAGGGCAAGCTCTCGGCCCGGGAGCGCCTGGACCTTCTGCTGGACCCCCAGAGCTTCGTGGAATTCGACGCCTTCGTCAAGCACCGCTGCGACAACTTCGGCATGGACAAGGTGGAGATCCCGGCCGACGGCGTGGTCACCGGCTACGGCACCATCGAGGGCCGCCCGGTGTTCGTCTTCTCCCAGGATTTCACCGTAACCGGCGGTTCTTTGGGCGAGGCCCATGCTTTAAAGATCGTCAAGATGCAGGACATGGCCCTTAAGATGGGCGTCCCGGTCATCGGCATCAACGATTCCGGCGGAGCCCGCATCCAGGAGGGGGTGGATTCCCTGCGGGGCTACGGCATGATCTTCTTCCGCAACACCCGGGCCTCGGGGGTGATACCGCAGATCTCGGTGATACTGGGACCCTGCGCCGGCGGCGCGGTCTATTCCCCGGCCATCACCGATTTCGTGTTCATGGTGGACAAGGTCTCCAACATGTACATCACCGGCCCCCAGGTCATCAAGGCGGTGATGGGCGAGGACGTGGGGCTGGAGGAACTGGGCGGGGCCCAGGCCCACAACGCCGTCTCCGGCAACGGCCATTTCATCTATTCCTCGGAGGAGGACTGCTTCGCCGGGGTCCGCCAGCTGATCACCCTGCTGCCGGCCAACAATCTGGAGGATCCGCCGGTGGTGGAGACCGATAACGGGCCCGCCGGCCCGGACCTGGCGATGCGCGATATAGTCCCGGTCAATCCCAAGATGCCCTACGACGTCAAAGACATCATCGCCCGGGTGGTGGACAACGGGGACTTCCTGGAGGTGCACCAGCTTTACGCCCTCAACATCGTGGTGGGGCTGGGCCGCATCGCCGGGCAGACGGTGGGCATCGTGGCCAACCAGCCGCAGGTCCTGGCCGGCTGTCTGGACATCAACTCGTCCGACAAGGCCGCCCGCTTCATCCGCTTCTGCGACGCCTTCAACATCCCGTTGGTGACCTTCGTGGACTGCCCCGGCTACCTGCCCGGCAAACAGCAGGAGCACGGCGGCATCATCCGCCACGGCGCCAAGATATTGTTCGCCTACTCCGAGGCCACCGTGCCCAAGATCACCGTCACCCTGCGCAAATCCTACGGCGGGGCCCACATCGCAATGTGCAACAAGGACCTGGGCAGTGATCTGATGCTGGCCTGGCCCCAGAGCGAGATCGCGGTGATGGGCGCCTCCGGCGCGGTCAATGTGATCTTCCGCAAGCAGATCGACGCCGCCGGTGACAAGGAGAAGCGCCGCCTGGAGCTGATAGAGGAATACGAGACCATGTTCTCCAACCCCTACGAGGCCGCCAAGCGGGGCTACGTGGACGCGGTGATCCCGCCCGAGGACACCCGGGCAAGGATCGTCTCGGCCCTGGCCATACTCAAGACCAAGCGCGAGCAATCCCCGGCCAAGAAGCACGGAAATATTCCGCTGTAATTCCCTTCCGGGTACTGTTAACCTCCCCCGTCCCCTCCTTGTTCAAGGAGGGGATCAAGGGGTGGTCAAAGAAAATGTAAGCATTATAAAAACCAAACCGGATATGTTGATGCAGAAAAAATCACAGATCCCCCCCGAGGTCCAGACCGCCATCGCCGCCGCGCTGGGGCAGTATCTTAAGGATGACAAACTGGGCTACCACATAGTTTCCATGAAGCCGGTCCAGCAGAACCGGATCAGCCTGTGGGCCCTGACCGGCCGCCAGGAGATCATGACCGGATACCGGAAAAAGTAGGATATAAACCTGATCCACTGACCATCCAAGACAGCAAAGCTTAAAGATTATCTTGTCATTCCTGCGGAAGCAGGAATCCAGCAGAAATCAAAACATTTCAAATAAAAACAATGAGGATGCTATGTCTCGCAAGTATATCGTCAAGGTCAACAACAAGGCTTATGAGGTTGAGGTTGAAGAGGTCGGCAAAAGGTCCGCCCCCCCGGCACTGCCGGTACAGGCCGCTCCCCGGACCGTGATGGTGGCGCCGCCACCCGCCCCCGGCGCCCCGGCCAAGGCCGCCCCGGCGGCCGTGGCCGCCGGACAGAAGGCGGTCCAGGCCCCCATGACCGGCACCGTAATCAAGATACTGTGCCAGGTGGGCCAGGAGGTCAAGGATGGCGACGTCCTGCTGAAACTGGAGGCCATGAAGATGGAGACCTCCATATCCTCCCACCTGGCCGGCAAGGTCTCGGAGATCAGGGTGGCGGAAAGGCAGTCTGTGAGCTCCGGCGAAGTATTGGTGGTGCTGGCCTGATCTGCTGCAATCCTGTAATTTCAAGAGGTAGTCAAGATGTCTAAGAAGCCGGAAACCAGATCCGATATAAAAAAGGGCGGCCCGGAAGAACATATCGTCAATATCACCGAGACCGCCTTCCGGGACGCCCACCAGAGCCTGATCGCCACCCGGATGCGCACCCAGGACATGATCCCCATGATCGAGAAGATGGACCAGGTGGGCTACTGGTCCTTCGAGATGTGGGGCGGCGCCACCTTCGACACCATGCTGCGCTTTCTGGACGAGAATCCCTGGGACCGGATCAGGATATTCAAGAAGCACGCCAAGAAGACCAGGCTCCAGATGCTGCTGCGGGGGCAGAACCTGGTGGGCTACAAGCATTATGCCGACGATATCCTGGAGCATTTCATAAAGAAGGCCGCCGAGCTGGGGATCGATGTCTTCCGGGTGTTCGACGCCCTGAACGACATCCGCAACATGGAGAAGGCCATCGTCACCGCCAAAAAGACCGGGGCCACCGTTCAGGGGGCCATCAGCTACACCCTGAGCCCGGTTCACTCCATAGACGGCTTTGTGAAATTCGCCCGGGAGCTCAAGGAACTGGGCTGCGACATCATCACCATCAAGGACATGGCCGGGCTGATCTCCCCAGCCTCGGCCCGGGAACTGGTGGGCAAGCTGAAAAGCGAGGTGGGATTGCCGGTATGCCTGCACTCCCACTGCACCACCGGAATGGCCCCCACCTCCTACTTTGCCGCCGCCCAGGCCGGGGCCGATATACTGGACTGCGCCATATCCCCCTTCGGCTCCGGCACCAGCCAGCCGCCCACCGAGACCATGGCGGAGATGCTGGACAACAGCGGGTTCGGCCTGAAGCTGGACCGATCGCATTTTCTGGAGATCGCCGAGTATTTCCAGGAGATCAAGGACAGCGCCTACCAGCACCTGATCACCCCGGTGGCCGAGCGGGTGGACGTTCGGGCCCTGGTCTACCAGGTGCCGGGCGGGATGCTGACCAACATGGTATCCCAGCTGGAGAAGCAGAATGCCTCGGACAAGTTCGAGGCGGTGCTCAAGGAGATCCCCAGGGTCCGGGCCGAGCTGGGCTACGTTCCGCTGGTGACCCCCACCTCGCAGATCGTGGGCACCCAGGCCACCTTCAACGTCCTGGGCGGGGAAAGATATAAGATCATCATCCAGGAGGTCAAGGACCTCTGCAAGGGGTTATACGGCAAAACCCCGGCCCCCATCGACCCGCTGGTGATGAAAAAGGCCATCGGCGACGAAAAGCCCATCACCGACCGGCCGGCCGACCATATTGCCCCGGAATGGGATAAATGCAAAAAGGAGATGGCTGGCATCTCCGATAAGGAGGAGGATATCCTGTCCTACGCCCTGTACCCGGCGGTGGCCAAGGAATATTTTGCCGTCCAGCAGGACCCCCTGAAGAAGAAGGCCCGCCAGGAGTCACTTAAGGGCGGGGTGCCCGCTCCCGACGGCCATCCCCAGCGCCGTTTCGTGATGCGGGTCAACGGCGAGGATTACGACGTGGGCATAACCGAGATAGAATAAACCCAGGGTGCTTATGCCGTGCCCTGATAGATAATGTAAGGGTTTGATTAATCAAACCCCAACAAAAAGGAAACAAGATCGATGGATAAGAAAGTAGAGATCGGCGGAGGGCCGCTCAGCACCACCCTGGCCAAGGACACCAAGTGGAACGGAACATTGAAGGCCGAATCCGGGATACGGATCGACGGGGAGTTCGAGGGCCACCTGGAGACCAGCGGGACCCTGGTGGTAGGCAAGGGCGGCCTGGTGAAGGCCGAGATCAAGGTCAAGGATGCCATCATCGGAGGGAAAGTGGAGGGAAACATAACAGCCGCCAGCAAGGTTGAATTGCAAAGCGGCTCGGTCATGATGGGGGACATCAAAAGCCGGGGGATCATAATCGACAATGACGTGTTCTTCGACGGCCTGTCCAAGATGGCCGGCCAGAACGAACCCGGAAAATGATCTTTTAGCCCACCCCGATGAATTTCACATGGCCCTCGCCCAACAGCCTCTTATTGAACAAATTGAGGTTTTGGCGGGGGCCTGATATTTTGTAATCCAGCCGCTGGCACATCAGGGTCATTTGTTTTCCGGTTATCTGGATCTGAAGATCATGCTTGCCGGCCAGTTCCTGCAGCTTTTTTGCCAGATTGACCCAGCTGGGACCGACGATCCATTCTGCTTCGTACACCATTACCTCATTCATATGATGATATTTCTTTCTGGTTGGCCGGGGCTTTTTGGTCCCGGTTATTATTTTGGCAGACTGTCGTTATTGGTCACAATATAAGGCAGGGTCCAGATGCCGGCCGAGTATTCGGCAGTGCTGTCACCGAACAGGCTGGAGCCCAGGAGCACATCGATCGCCGCATGCCGCACCACCGGAGCAGTGATCACATCCAGCTTCCAGCAGAGGCTGAATTCAAACCGGCCCTGCCTCAGCATCGGCGCCCTCAGGTGATCCACCACCCCGTTCTCCAGGACCCTCCGGTGCATAAAAGCCCAGCAGGAATCGGAAGCCTGTTCCAGGCTGGCCCAGACCGTCAGGGTGACCTCCGCCCCCTGGTAGAATATAGGCATCTCCTCCCGCCTCAGCACCTGCCCGAACTCCTGCTGTTTGAACATCACCCTGGTCCGCAAACCCAGGTCACCCTCGATCCGGATGCTGTCTATTAAAACTTTATTGGCCGGATCGGCCGTCTGCACCACCATCGGCGAGGCCCCGTACACCCGCCAGCGGTCATTCCATTTCCTGAACCACACATACCGCAGTCCCCGGTCATCTATCGGCCTGGAGAAGGTGTCGCACACCCCGTTCTGATTGTTATCTATCACCAGGCGCCCGATAAAATCGGTGGTTATCAGGGCCGTGGCAAAGGTGCGGCTGGAGTCATAACTGATGCTGATATAATGCGATCCGTTTTCTATGCGCCGGCGGAAATAGATATCGGATGGAAAACTGTCGCTTTGGGGAGACGGTCCGCTGAAATCGGCCAGGCCGTCGTCGGCGTAATTTGAGTAATCGGCGTAGCCCGAAGAGGAAATAAGCAGATTGATGGCTTCGTCATCGCTGAGCTCGGGAGAGGCCGGATTTGACCTCCCGCATCCCGATTGTACGATAATTGCCAAAGATATGAAAATTAGGGGGCAAATATGCCTTTTCATCGCGTTTTCTCGGTTAATATACTGTCATTAGAGGCATTAAGCTATATATAGGTTTCCAAAAAGTTGCCCTTTCCACAATTACTGATCCAGCCGGATTAAACCTACAACTACTCCCCTATGTCAAATCTTGGGCTAAACAGTAGGTTATTATTCCATATTTTATCATTATGAATTACAATAAGTTACAGCTAATAAAATTTTCATTGTCAAACCACTTGACAATAAGACACTCAAGTGTTATATTATACCAATCAGCAAGCAATATTTGATCCCTGGCTTAAATAATTTCAGGAATAAAATATTATTTTCAAGGAGGTATGATATGAGACATGACCTGAACAAATGGGAGCCGGTGTCCGATATCGTTTCCCTTCAGGATGAGATGAACCGCCTTTTCCTGGACTTCTTCGGGCGGACCCCGGGAAGGCGTCTGGTGGGCGACAGCCTGTGGGCCCCGGTTATGGACATCGAGGAGACCCAGGACGATATCATCGTCAAGGCCGAGATCCCGGGCATGACCAAAGAGGACGTCAAGATCCAGGTCACCGGCGACATCATCACCATCTCCGGAGAGCGCAAGCGGGAGGAGGAGAACAGGGACAAGACCTACCACCGGATAGAGCGCAGCTACGGCCAGTTCCAGCGGATGATCACCCTGCCCGGCGAGGTCCAGTCGGCCAAGGCCAAAGCTTCCTACGAGAACGGGGTGTTGACCATCAAGCTGCCCAAATCCGAGGAGGTCAAGCCCAAGGAGATCTCAATTGACATTAAATGACCACTCAAAAGACGCTTAGGATATCCGCTCCGGCTGAAAATATCGGCCGGAGCTGTCTTGGTATTTATGATGCTGCAATTTTTTTATTAAAAGGCTGACGATCTATGCCCGAACTTCACCCCCAGACCCCCCTGTATTCCATCAGCGTGGCCGCCCGGCTGGTGGGCCTGCATCAGCAGACCTTAAGGATGTATGAGCGCCTGGGGCTGGTCTCCCCGGCCCGGATCAGCGGCCGCATCAGGCTTTACTCCCAGGCGGACATCGAGGAGATCGAGTACATAGTATACCTGGTCAGGGTGAAGCGGGTGAATCTGGCCGGGGTCCGCCTGATCCTGGAGATGGTCGAGGATCCCCGGCAGACCATCGATAATCTGCGGAAGGAACACCAAGCTCCGATAGATGCCGAATGATCTTATTATAATTTATAAGGAGACCTGAAATGTCTGGCAGATCGAGAAAATTTCCCGCCTTTGAGCAGAGGACGGTCATGGCCGGGATCATCGGGCTGATAGCCGGCTTGATACTGTCCTCCGGGCTTAACTGGACCGCCTGTTCCCGGGCGGAGAACCCCAACCCGGCGGTGAATGCCGAATATAAGAGCCCCTTTGTGGCGGTGGCCAAAATGGTCGGACCGGCGGTGGTCAACATCCAGTCCAGGAAATACATCGAGCGGCCCGGCTACAGTTTCCAGGGGCCGTTCGAGGATCTCTTCCGGGAATTCTTCGGCGAGATCCCCCAGCGCGAACCACAGAAACAGAAGGTGGAGGGCCAGGGCTCCGGCTTCATCATCGATAAAAAGGGGCTGATCCTGACCAACAACCATGTGGTGGCCGGGGGCGGCGAGTTGACGGTGAAGCTCTCCGACAGCCGGGAATTCCGGGCCGAGGTGGTGGGCACCGACCCCCGCACCGACGTCGCGGTCATCCGGCTGAAGGGTCTCAAGACCGACCTGCCGGATGCCGAAGTGGCCCTTCTGGGCAACTCCGACGATATCGAGGTGGGCGATTATGCCATTGCCATCGGCAACCCCTTCGGACTGGAGCGCACCGTAACCCAGGGGATCGTCTCCTTCAAGGGGCGCAGCGGCCTGCCCATCGCCGGCGGGGGGCCGCTGTACCAGGACTTCATCCAGACCGACGCCTCCATCAACTTCGGGAATTCCGGAGGTCCGTTGACCGATATCAGGGGGCAGGTCATCGGCATCAATACTGCCATCAACCCGGCCGGCCAGGGGATCGGCTTTGCCATCCCCATCAACCTGGCCAAGAATGTGGCCGACCAGCTGATCTCCACCGGCAGGGTGGTGCGGGGCTACCTGGGAGTGCTGCCCCAGGAGCTGACGGCCGATCTGGCCGAAGGTTTGGGCCTGAAGAGCGCCAGCGGTGTGTTGGTAGCCAAGGTGGAGGACGGCACCCCGGCCGACAAGGCCGGGCTGAAGGACCAGGATGTGATAGTAAGATTCAACGACCAGGAGACCCCCAACGTGGCCAAATTCCGCCAGGTGGTGGCCGATGCTAAAGTGGGAGCCCGGGTCAAGATGGTGATCTTCCGCAATAAAAAGGAAAAGACCATCACCGCACAGATCGGCGAGATGCCCGGCGAGGAGGTGGCCCAGGCCGGCCAGGAGAAGCCGGATAAACCATGGTTGGGGATCAAGGAAGTTATCTCGATTTCATCCGAAGAGGCAAAGGCTGCCGGCATCAAAGACAAGGAGGGCGTGGTTGTCAAAAGCATCGAAAGCGGCTCGGCGGCTGATGCTGCCGGTCTGCGGGCCGGGGACATCATCAAAAAGATCGACGGACAGACGGTAAAGACTGTCGCGGATTATTCTCAGGCCCTGGGTAGCAAGCGCCAGGAAAGCCGTCCAGTGGTATTTTTGATCAAGCGCGGAGAGGCTTTGCGATTTTTTGCCGTCAGGCCGGGAAAATAGCTGTTTTTTTAAGAAAGCGAATTGATATATGAGTTATCGGGAAATTGCCTATAATGACGATCCGTCGCTGGATATCTACCTCAAGGAGATCAGCCGGGTCCCCCTGCTGTCGCCGGACCAGGAGCTGGCCCTGGCCCAGCAGGCCAAGGCGGGCATCAAGGCCGCCATCGACCGGCTGACCGAGAGCAATCTGCGCTTCGTGGTGTCCACCGCCAAGGAATTCCAGGGCCGGGGGCTTTCCCTGGCCGACCTCATCAACGAAGGCAATGTGGGGCTGATGAAGGCGGTCCAGCGGTTCGAGCCGTCCCGGGGATATCGTTTCAACACCTATGCCGTGTGGTGGATCAGGCAGGCCATGCTGAAGGCCATCGCCGAACAGACCCGGACCATCCGGCTGCCCATGAACCGCATTGAGAAGCTGACCCGGCTGAACCGGGCCATCGAGGAGATAAAGAGCGACCCCGGCTACAACGGCGCCCCGCCCACCGTCAAGCAGATATCCAAAAAGGCCAGGATCCCGGTGGAGGAGATCCGCGATCTGCTGGGTTACAGCGCCAACCAGGTCTCCCTGGATGCCCCGTTGTCGGAGGACGGCGAGACCAGTCTTTCGGAGATAGTGGAGCATCCCCGCTTCAGATCACCCGAGGAAACGTTGAAGAGCAAGACCATGGACAGCGACATCAAGCAGGCCTTTTCGGTGCTGACCCCGCGGGAGGTCAGGGTGCTGAAGCTTTATTACGGACTGGACGATAACGACCATGGAACGCTGGACTCCATTGGGCAGAAGATGAACATCTCCCGGGAACGGGTGCGGCAATTGAGGGATCGGGCACTACGGAAGATCAAACTGGCCACCGAGGGCGGCCGGCTGAAGGCCTATCTGAGCTGAATTCAGGCAATGATAAAAGGGGGCGTCGTTTGACGCCCCCTTTTTACTGTCCCAGGATATTTCCGTCTGAAGTTCTTTTTATCCGAAAAGCCTGACCATATAAATTATGATTATCACCAGCAGCACCATGCAGGTGGTCTGGATGCTGCGGCGGTCGGAGCGGAAACCGGCTTTGAAATCACCCCTCTCCGGGTAAGGTTTGGGATAAGGGGTCAGACGGGGCAGCCAGCGGGGCACCGCTTTATAATATTCATCATAGACCTCCCCCAGGCTCCGGCGGATGGTGTCCTCCTCCACCGCCACGATGAAGCCATATTGTAGGGCGAAGGCTATTATGAATACAGGCAGGAGCCAGGGGATGGCGACGGCCTCCGAGATCATCAGGGACCACTTGGACGGCCAGGCCGCCAGGCAGACCCCCAGGCTCAGCAGGAGATTGCCGACATAGAGCGGATTGCGGACATAAGAGAACGGGCCGCCGGTGATCAGATTGCCCACCCCCGGCTCCAGGGTCCGGGTGGCCCCTCCGGCGTAGGACACCGCCCAGATGCGGGTCAGCTCTCCGGCCAGGGCCACCAGTAGGCCCAAAGAGATGGACCATAAGGTCGGCTTGGCCAGGACCAAAGTTGCCAGCAGCAGCGGTATCGGGGTGTAGCTGCGCCATTTGAAGAACAGGTTGCCCAAGGTTGTTTTCACTTTAGGTCTCCGATTTTTAATTATTACTTCGGCAAATAAATAGCGCAATGTGTCATTCTCGCGAATGCGGGAATCCAGGCCTGGATGCCCGTTTTCACGGGCATGACAACAAGGATGTTCAAAAACGGGTAAGGATTATTAATCTATTTAATTGCCAGAGTAATATTATATAAACACCCCTGCCTGTCCTGGCGAGCATGTTTTATCAGATCCTATTTCCAGGGTTTCAGAGGCTGGCCTCCAGCACCGCCCCCCGATGTTCCAACTCCTTCATCACCGCCTTTTCGGCGCACCATTCCAGGCGGTTCCTGACATCCCGGAAATCGGTCTGGTCCATGTAGATATTGCGGTAGGCGGCCACCGCCCCGCCATAATTGCCGAGGGACTCGTAGCACTGTCCCAGCAGGTAACAAACCTCCATCTGGTAACGGCTGTAGGGATGCCCCTCCAGGGGAACCTGCCTCAGCAGTTCCATGGCCGTGACCGCTTCCCGGCGTCCCCAGAAGGCCCTGGCCAGGGTAAGCACCCGGCGGTTGGCCAGCTCTTCGTCCAGCGGTTTGAAATTGAGCAGGTTTATGGCGGCATCGAATTTCTGGATGATTATCAGCTTGTTGGCCAGGTCCAGTTTTCGGAACTGGTCGTCCGGCGCCTCCTGCAGCGCCTGGTAGGATTTATCGATCTCCACCTGCAGGCGGCGGGAGGCAAAGCGACGCAGGGCGCTGAAGACCTCGTTGGCGTCGGACATCATCCCCCGGACCTGGTCCATGGCCTCATCGGCCTTGGCCTCATCCCTCAGGGCCAGATGGGTCTCGGCCAGGAAGAAAAGGATCCTCATCCGGCGTTCGGGATCGGTCATCCTTCCGGAGGCCTGGGATAGCATGTCGCGGGCTTGGATGAATTTGCCCAGCTCAAAATAGATGGTCCCCAGCGCTTCGTAGATCTCCGGCAGCTGGGGATTGGCCGGCAGCATCTTCTCTATCTCCGCCGCCGCGGTGGGCCGGAAGGCATTGTCCAGCTCGCAGGCCCTCATATACCCGGCCACCGCCTCGGGCAGCCGTCCCTGGTCGGCCAGGATCCGGGAGCTCAAAATGACCGCCAGCACCAGGCCGGGATCGAGGGAGACCATCTCCTCCAGCTGGGCTAATATCTTGGCCCGCTCATTTCCATCGGCCTTATATATCGCTTGGTATTCCCGGACCTCGGCCTCGGGCTGGTTATTTTTGCGGTGAAGTTCGGCCAGCAGATATCTGGCCTCCAGCAGATCCGGCTTTTCCGCGATGATGGCCTGCAGCTCATGGCCCACCGCCTCCGCCAGGCTCTGGTCCCCGGCCAGGGCGCTTTTTAGAAGCTCAATGCTCTGCTGATAATTGGCCCGCAGGCGGTATATCCTGGCCAGCAGGACCTGATTGGACAGGTTCCGGGGATCCTTCTCCTGGGATATGCGCAGCAGGCTGATGGCCTGTTCATAAAGATCGGGGTCGGCACTTACCGCCGATTCTATCAGCTGGCCGGCCTGGTCGATATCCCCGTTGACGATGTAGGCCCGGGCCAAGGCCAGGCTGATCCGGAAGTTTTCCGGGTTGGCCGACAGCAATTTTCGGTAAAGCGCCTCGGCCCCGGCAAAATTATCCGGGGCGATGTCCATCAGCTGGCTTAGCGCGGCCAGCGAGGCATCGGTATTCTTCAGGACGATATCCATCCGGGCCTCGGCCAGCAGGGCTTTGGCATTGGCCGGCTCCAGCTTCTGGATGCTTCTGAGGTCGGCGGCGATGTTCTCGGCCAGCCGGGGATCCTTCTCGCCCGCCAGCATCAATTCATCGATGGCCGGGTCGAATATCCGCTGATGCATCAGGACCCTGGCCAGAGCGTAATGCCCGGCCAGGCTGGTGACATCTATCTCCAGCAGGCGTTTCAATGATCCGGCCGCCTCGACCGACAGGGCGCCATCCAGCTCCGAGGCCTTCATCAGGCTGCCGGCCGCCTTGGTCAGTTCGCCCCTTTCCAGGGATATCTGCCCCAGCCGCAGGTATGCCCCGGCTCCGCTTTGGTCCGGCCAGCGAGAGACTATCTGCTCGGCTTTTTGGAAGGCCCGGTCCAGCAGTTTCTCCTGATATAGCAGTTCCAGCTGCAGCATCTGCAATTCGACATTGTCGGGGCTCTTCGCCAGCAGCTGGTTTAATTTTTCGGTGACCTTGGCCACCATGGTCTTGTCGTAGCGGATGGCCGACAGCAGGGCCGAGGCCATGTCCTCCATTTTCCCGTCGTCCTGATAGCTTTCGGCCAGGGCCAGCTGCAGGTGAGCCGCCTGGGGATGTTTCCGGGAGATCTCCTCCAAGGCTTTTTTGGCCGGCCGGGAAGTCCTCTCGTCCCTGGCCAGTTGTAACAGCAACTCGGCCGACCTTTGATGCTGTCCGGCCTCGGCCAGGGCCGCCGCTTTCACAAAATCTATGGCCGGGTGGGATTGTCCCGATCCCTCCAGTTGGGAGCAGATGTCGATCAAGGCGGAATTAAAATCCTGGCCGTCCAGGTAGGAGGCTCTTTCCAGGATGGGCAGATATTCGGCCCAGCTGTCCGGATGGCGCTTGGCCAGCTCCGCTCCGAACAGGGCGCTTTCCTTGAAGCGCGTTCCTTTCACCAGAATATCCAGCAAGGCGATCATTGGTGCCATATCCGAGGGATCCTGGGCCACCATCTTCTGCAGGCCGGCCAGGGCCTTTTCCTGGGGCTCCTTTCCCAGCCCGGCCAGATAGCGGTAGACCGGTATGGCTTTGGCCCGGTCCTGCCGTATCAGGTAGCATTCCGCCAGGTAATTCAGGGCCTCTGGCTGGTCAAGGCCGGATTTCAGGATGGCGTCCAGTTTTTCCAGTGCCAGGTCCACCAGAGAGATGTCCTGGTCGACTATTTCATGTATGGCGCTAATGGCCTGGCCGTTCTGTTTGGCCGATATATAGGCATCGATGATCTTGGTGGCCGCCTCGAAATTTCCGGGGGACCTCTCCATGATCTTCCTATAGCGGCCCAGTATCTCCTCCAGCCGCTGGGGTTCCAGCTCGGCCACCCTGGCATACCCGGCCATGGCCAGATCCAGTTTGTCTGAATCGAGCGACAGGTCCCCCAACAGCATATGGGCTCCGGCCATTCCGGGATCCAGTTTGACGATCTCCCGCAGGGTGTTTATCCAGTTATCGACGTGCTGGCGGTCCAATGAAGCCAGTTTGCTGATCTGGGCAAAGGCTTTGGCGGCGTCCTGCTTTTGAAGATGGAGCCGGAGCGACAGGGACAGCATCTCGATATTGTCGGGATCTTGCTGGGAGAAACCCTCCAGCTTGTCGATCACCCGGTCGGCCGCCCCGCTTTTGGCCGCTTCGACATACAACTCCAATGCCCGTTCCTTCTTGTCCAGCGACAGCAGGATGTCCCCGTGCTTGAGCATGGTATCGGTGTCCCCGGGATGATAGGAGGCCAGCTTGGCCGCCGCGGCCATCACGTTGTTCCCCTCGTCCTGGGATCGGACCAGAATATTCTCCAGGATCTCCATGGCCTGGGATATCTGGCCCCGGCGCTCGGTAAGCAGGGCGGTCCCGTAATAGGTGGTCATTTCGCGGGCCACCGTCCCGGCCGGCTTGGCCGGCCCCTGATAATGATCCAATGATTCCTTCAGCTTGTTGTATCGGGCGTACATCACGTCCACATCGTGGCTGCCCAATTCCTTGACCAGCTTCACCGCTGCATCGAAATTCCTTTTCCCCAGGTTCATCTCGAAGGCCAGATCGCCCATCTCCGGCAGCTGGCCGTCGGAGAAGAAGAACCTCTCGGCCAGCTCCATGATCTCCCCGCTGCGGCTGGGCACCAGGGTCACCGCATTCTTCAGGGCCATCACCGCATCCCGGCCCTTTTTGTCGGCCAGCTGGGCGGAGGCCAGGGCCAGCAGCAGTTCGTAATCCTCGGCGCTGTTCTTCAGGCCCGAAGCCAACAGTTCGGCGGCCTTGGAATGCTTGCCCTCGCTCCTCAGCTTCTCGGATTTCTGCAGGATCTGGTCCTTGGTAAGTAGGAAAAAATCGGCTAATGGGGACATCTCGTGCTCCTTGGGTTTTATGTATCCGCAATAGAAACGATCGCCATAAAAGACCGCCTTAATTTGTAAAATTAACATATCGGGAAAGGGATGTCAAGAAACAAATATCATTGCCAACGATATTCCCCGGCCCCCTGCCCGGCAAAATTTCCGTTGACTTATCCCTCCCCCATTTGTTAGACTAATAGCCAATGATTTTAAGGAGCGCACCCATTGAAAGAGAACCAGAACGACCGGCAGACGATCGAAAAACTGAACCTGGCCCGGCGGGACCTGAAAAAGGAACTGGCCAAGGTGATCATTGGGCAGGAGACAGTGCTGGACCAGCTGCTGACCGCCCTGCTGACCAACGGCCACGTCCTGCTGGTGGGCGTCCCCGGCCTGGCCAAGACCCTGATAATAAACACCCTGGCCCAATGCCTGAACTTAAGCTTCAACCGGGTGCAGTTCACCCCGGACCTGATGCCCTCGGATATCACCGGCACCGACATCATCGAGGAAGAACCCGGCAGCCGCCAGAGATCTTTCAAGTTCATCAAAGGCCCCATCTTTGCCAACGTGGTGCTGGCCGATGAGATCAACCGCACCCCGCCCAAGACCCAGGCCGCCCTGCTGCAGGCCATGCAGGAGCGCAAGGTGACCGCCGGCGGAAACACCTACAAGCTGGACGAGCCGTTCTTCGTACTGGCCACCCAGAACCCCATCGAGCAGGAGGGCACCTATCCCCTGCCCGAGGCACAGCTGGACCGCTTCATGTTCAATGTATTGGTGGATTATCCCTCCCTGGCCGAGGAGATGGAGATCGTCAAGACCACCACCTCGGCCTACCAGGCCGACATCCGGCCGGTATTGAGCGGCCGGCAGATCATCGAGCTGCAGCAGCTGGTGCGGCGGGTGCCGGTGGCCGACCAGGTAATAGAATATGCCGTAGGGCTGGTCCAGAAAAGCCGTCCCAAAAGCGAAACAGCCCCGGAATACGTAAAAGAATACGTCTCCTGGGGGGCCGGTCCCAGGGCCTCGCAGTATCTGATACTGGGAGCCAAGGCCCTGGCCATCATGGACGGGCGGTTGGCCCCGTCGATCGATGACGTCCGGACCCTGGCCCTGCCGGTCCTGCGGCACCGGATAATCACCAATTTCAACGCCGAGGCGGCCGGGGTGGATTCGGTGGAGGTGATCAAACGGCTGGTATCGTAGCAGAAGCTGATTTATCTCGCAAAGACACAAAGGACACAAAGATTCAAATACCGATACTGCAACTCCAAAATTTACCGCTATGGATTCTTTTCAAATCTCCACCGCTTACCGCAGCCAGTTTATTGACATCACCAGCCAGGTGCAGAGGCTGGTCTCCGATATTAAGATCACCGAAGGACGGTGTCACATCTGGGTGCCGCATACCACCGCCGGGCTGACCGTCAACGAGAATGCCGACCCTTCGGTGGTCGAGGATATACTAAGACAGCTGGACCGGATGGTTCCCTGGGAGAACCACTACCGGCACGGCGAGGGCAACTCGGCCGCCCACATCAAATCCAGCCTGCTGGGCTGCCAGCTGACGGTCATGATCAAAGGCGGCCATCTGCAGCTGGGCACCTGGCAGGGCATCTATTTCTGCGAATTCGACGGCCCGCGCCAAAGGCAGGTGTGGGTGGAGATTTGTCCTAAAAGTTGAGATGACAATGGCACACGGATCTGCACGGATAGATTCTTTTGGAAAAGACACATAATTGTTATAATGAACTGCCTAAATCTGCGGGAATCGTCCGGCGCCACAGTCTGCCACAATATAAGACGGCTATGGACGACGGCGTCCGTGTCCCAAAAACATCCCTAAATATTTCTTGACAATGCTATTCACTTATCATATACTATTTCTACTATGAGCAGTTACAAAGTGTTAGTGGCCGATGACGAGCCGAATATCGTTAAGATCATGGAGTTCGAGCTCAAGAAGAGCGGCTACCAGGTGACTACCGCCTTTGACGGACAGGAAGCCCTGGAGCTCATTAAAAACAATCCTCCGGATCTGATCCTGTCGGACATCATGATGCCCAATATGGACGGCTACGAGCTGTGCCGCGAGGTCAAAAAGGACCCCAACTTGCGGGGCATCCCGTTCATTTTCCTGACCGCCAAGACCGGCTTGGAGAACCGCATTCAGGGCTACGTGTTGGGCGCCACCAAGTACATAACCAAGCCCTGCGCCCGGCAGGAACTGCTGAAGACCATAGACATGCGCCTGCGGCTGGCCGAGGAGGCCAAGAAGCTTTTTGAGCAGAAGGCCAGGACCTTCCAGGGAGACCTCTCCATCATCTCGGTGTTCAGCCTGATTGACATGTTCTCCATCGGAGGATGGAGCGGATCTATAGAGATGACCAGCCCGGACGGCAAGAAAGGCCGGATAGACATAACCGATGCCATGCTCACCAAATACACTTTGGAGGGGCAGTCCGGTGATGAGATATTGCCCCTGTTGCTGTCCTGGACCCAGGGAAAATTTACCGCCGAGAGATTTTAAAAACCCGCCGAACCGGCGGGTTTTATATTAAGTAGGCACCGGTTCATTTCAGCCCCAAGACCACCGAAATATATACCCATGTGTCGAAGCAAAGCCTTGGCAAAATAATCAGCCCGTTACAGACTGAAAATAAAGAAAAAATGATTGACTTGCACTTTTTCAAAAGCTATAATTGACTAGGTGCGTTAAGCTAACCACTGGTTGGGGGTATACGCACCTTCTAAAGGCATCCAAAACCAAAAATACACGCACTTTGCAAAGCCAATAGTTAGCGGTGATTATAAAAAAGCCAAGAATACTTTATGGAATTTAATAGACAAATGCATCCTTTAAATGGAAAACAAAATGAAAAAACTAACAGTTGCAATATTGTTTCTTGTGTGCTTCACATTGACTGGATGTTCACAAAAAGAAACAACAGAAAAAGAAATTAATACAGTAAACAAAACTGTGCAAGACACAATTAGTGTGGGATGGCCTAATGATATTAACGGACTAATCGACCATTTAAACACTTGGTATAAAGATGAGTTAGACGCTTATGAACGTCCTAATGCTTATCCCAATCTTGCAACTAGCGGTGAAACCAATGGATGGGTTGAGGAGCATAAAAGGATGCTCAAAGAATTAGGAGCAAACGTTTTTTGGAATAAAGAAAAGAAGCGATACGAATTAGTGAAGAAATAACTACCGCTAACACGGCATCAGAAAAAACGCTGGTGCATTGCGTATTTATACAAAATCACTGTCTTTAAACTTCATTAATGGCGGATAATGAAACGCGGCAAAAACCCGTGCTATTTCTATGCCAAACACGTTAGCAGCCATTAACGGGAATATGCGTTTTATAGCCAACCCAAATAAATAACACCGCCACCATTTTCTATCTGGATTCCCAATCAAGTCGGGAATGACAATATAGCCGTAATGCGCCTATGGAGAGGAATGATCCGCCTACGCTAAAGCTGCGGCGGACAAGCACTCAAACTGAAACGACCATACGGGTGCAAGGATATTTGCCCTGCATGAAGAAGCCCCCGCCTAAGCGGGGGCTTTCTCGTATTCCGGCATTCTGGCCGTGAATTTTCTCACCATCTGCCCGCAGTTGCTGCCGATGAAATTTTCCTCCATGTTGCCCACCGATTCTATCACCTCATATCCCAATTTTACAAACTCACCGGCTTTTCCTTTCACCATTCCGTGAGCCTCATTTGATTCCTCAAGGCATTGCAGTTTGTTGCTGTTGGCCGTGGCCGTGGGATTAAGCGGCGTAAGCTTAATGGCAAATATTTCCGGATCGAAATAATTGGTTATCCGATCTGCTTCCACCGGGATCCCCGGCGATAGGGCGAAATTTAAGGACGGCTTGCGGCTGCCGGGACGGTAAAACCTTCTTCCGAAAGCGGCCATTTGCGGCCAGCTCATTTTGGGATAGGGTATCAGTTTATCCCGCATTTCCAAGTCGGTGGTGTTCATGGAGAACTGCAGTTGCATATCAGAGAACCTCTGCGAGACATTCAATAATGATTCGAACCACTTATCCCGGCCGGCCGGAGCCATGGTGGCAATGCAAGGCATGGCAGCAGGATGGTTATCGGCCAGCCAATGGATGACGTCTATCACCGCATCGTTTAAAGCCGGTTCGCCCATCCGGGCAAACTGTATTTTCAGTTTTTGGCACCTTTGGGGATCCAGATCCCGGTTCTCCGATAACACGTGCTCTATCTGGCTTCTGATCTCGGGCAGCGATAGATTTCCCATGAAATCGCCCCCGGCATCGCACATCAGGCATCCCACCGGACAGCCGAACTGGCTGGAGACCACTATCACCCATTTTTTGTCCCGTCCCACGGCCGCCGGTTCGCACGAATCAACGAACTCGAGCATCCGACCGTTTTCCGACTCGGCCAAATAGACCACCGCCAGGTCCTTTCTTCCGTTCCTCCCCAGTATCTTCATCTGTCCTTCCTTATATATTCATATGCTTCTATTGTCATTTTTATGCCGTCGCCGAAGGCGATGGCCGCCTGCTTTATTTTTGGGTGTGCTGCATCCCCGGCCAGAAAAAGACCGGCGTTCAGATATTGCCGGGCGCTGGGGGTTAAATCAGGAAGATTTCTTATACTGCCGATAGCCGTCAGACAATGATTGAATATCTCATGAACAGCCTGGCCGGACACTGATAGAGTCGCTTCTATCCCGCCCCTGCCATCGGCCAACTTTAGAATTTCCGTTTCGTATTTAACCCGTATCCCCAATTTCACGGCTTCCCCCCGCAGGGAATCGAAAACCCTGTCGGTTTTCGCCCTGATGGCCATGGTGACCTCAAAACCTTTCTCTGCCAGACTGCAGGCCTGGTCGAAGGCCACCTCGCCGCCGCCGATCACCAATACCTTTTCTTTTCGCTTTCCCAGTGGGATATCCGTCCACCGGTAAAATATTTTTTTGCCCTCTAATTCCTGAGGCGCTATTTTCCTGCCGAGTTTTTTGGGCATCAGTCCGGTGGCCAATATTACCGCCCTGGTCTGATATCGCTTTTTACCGGCGTCAACTATAAAGACCCTCCGGTTAATTTCAATTGAAGAAACCAAGCCGGGAATTCTATTGACCCCGCTTTGCCGGGACTGAGCAATCAGCGAACGATACAGCTCGGGCCCTGACTGACCGCCAGCACCGGCCAGGGGGAAATTCTCCACCCTTCGGGCCAACAGCAATCGGCTTTGCGGCTCTTTCCTTTCGATGATCGCATGCTCCATCCCCAAATGCGCCGCCTGGATCCCGGCGCCCAGGCCCGCTGACCCTGCCCCGATGATGAGTAAGTCGTATGTTTTTTTATTTCTCATGGATTCCCGACTCCTCGGGAATGACATTCCTTTTTCTCCAATGATTTGCGAAATTCCTGAAAATTACACGTCCGACAAAAGCCATGCTTTAATGCGAGAAGCGCAGCCCGGTGATATTCTTTGCTCTTGGAACAGCAGGCATCTGTTATTATCGTTGCCCGGTAGCCCAGCATGAAACCGTGTCGCACGGTGGTATCCACGCACAGATGGGTCATCACCCCGCAGATCACCAGATGGGTGATCTTTTCTTTTTTAAGCAGGGCGTCAAGTTTGGTCCTGAAGAAAGCCGAGAAATGTTCTTTTCTTATTTTCACTGCGCCCGGGACGACATCGATCCGGTCAAAATATTCGCTTTCCCATCCCGACGGCAGATGCTCCCAACGTTCGGCCATCAGGTTGCCGGGCTTTATTGGCGCAGTATGACTGGTATAGATGACCGGCCATTTATTCTTCCGGGCTGTTTCTATCAGCAGGTTGATCTTGGGCAGGATCTTTTTGCTGTCCGGCAGATAGGCCGGGGAGGTCTTATCAAAGAAGTAATTCTGACAGTCTATGACCAATAGTGCATATTTATTCATAAAATCTTCCTTTATCAGACGTATTCAACGCCTGTCATTCCCGCGAAGGCGGGAATCCAAGAAGCATCCGGCCAAACAAAAAAACCCAGGCCGCAGATGCGGTCTGGGTGGCTTGAAAAGCCTAGTGCATGACCGAAATTTAAATCATTTTATTCCGACGCCAATTGGCCCTTTGATCTGGATTCCCGCCTTCGCGGGAATGACCCTCTGGTTGATTAATGGCCTTCGGAAAGCTCCAGCAGAACCCCCTTGGTGGACTTGGGATGGACGAATGCGATCCTGTGGCCGCCGGCCCCCACCCGGGGAACCTTGTCTATCAGTTGATAGCCCTTGGCGGTCAGCTCCTCCAGGGCCTTTTCGATGTTATCCACCTTGAGGGCCAGGTGATGGATGCCCTCGCCCTTGGCCTCGATGAACTTGGCGATGTTGCCGTCCGGCGCGGTGGACTCCAGCAATTCCACCCGGCTGTCACCCACCGGGATGAAGGCCACTTTGACCTTCTGGCTCTCCACCGTCTCGATTGCTTCCAGCGCCAGGCCTAAACCCTCGGTGTAAAATTTCTGGGCCTCTTCGAGATTTTTGACGGCGATGCCGATATGATCGATCCCTTTGATATGCATGCGATGCTCCAGTTTTTAATTTTAAATACTTTATTTTTTATTTACAAACAGGGTCTGGGTGGGATAGGCGAATTCGATCTTCTTTTTAGCGAAGGCCTCCATGATGGCCAGGTTGATCTGCTGCTGAGTATCCATGTATTTCAGGTAATCCCCGCCCTCCACATAATAGACGACCTCGAAGTTAAGGCTGAAATCCCCGTAGGAGGCAAAGTGCGCCCGGTCGAAGATGGCACAGGGAATATTTTTAATGATCCCCCCTATGATGCCCGGTATCTCCTTGACCTTTGCCGCCGGAGTGTCGTAGGTAATCCCGATCTTGAACACCACCCGGCGGTTGATCATCCGCTTGTAATTGCGCAGGCGGGAATTGGTCAGGTCGGTATTGGCAAATATCAGTTGTTCGCCGCCCAAGCTGCGGACCCTGGTGCTCTTGATGCCGATGTGCTCCACCGTGCCCTGAAATTCTCCCACTATCACGAAGTCCCCGATCTCGAACGGCCGGTCGAAGAAGATGGAAAAATAGCTGAACAGGTCCCCCAGCACCTTTTGGGCGGCAAAAGCTAATGCCAGACCGCCGATGCCCAACCCGGCCACCAGGGCCGAGACCTTGACTCCGAAGTTGTCCAACAGGATTACCAGGGCCAGGATCCAGACCACCAGCTTGAGGATGGTCAGTATTCCCCGGTAGGCCGTGTTCTGAGAGGAATCCGCCCCACCCCGCTTCTTCCAATAGGCCTCAACGGAATAAACCGCCAGGGACAGAATGAACTTGGCCGCCAAGCATGTCAGAACAATGGCTCCGGCAATGTTGATGGCCCTGTGCGCCATGGGAACGACATTGAGATTCTGAATACTCAGGTACACCGCCCCCAGGTAAAGCAGGGGGACGATCCTTTTATCGATGGCTTCAACCAGGCGGTCATCGAAATGGCTCTCGGTCCGGGCGGTAATTTTCTTCAGCCGGTGGATCACTATGAGATCAGCGATTTTAATTACAACAACTGAGCCGATCAAAATAGCCAGGCTGATCAGATAATCCGCAACCTGATTGTTGAAATAACTCAGTTCTATAAGCTCCCTGATCATCATCCCCCTTTTCTATTGCCAGACATTTTTCCGGAATTTGTCCTGGTCTGGCACACATTCCTAAAACAATAGGGCTTTGGCCTAGCCGCCTCCGTCGGCCCCCTGTCCCCACTTATCCCACATGGTCTCCAGCTCCAGTTCCCTCAATGCCTCCCGGGCGACGGTATGGGGATCTATGAACTTTAAATAGACCTCCTCGATGTTGTCCCTGGTGGTAATATCCTTGGTCATTTTTTCATGAGCCCACTTATCCAGTTGATTCAGGATCAAGGTATGGACCTCGGTGACGGCCCGGTTTCTCCGGCGGATCTCGAACTTGCCGCTGTCGTGAAGATACTTCTTGTGCTGTTCGATGGATTGGGCCAGCTCCCCGATGCCGATATTATCCTTGGCGGTGACTTTTAGGATCGGCGGCACGAAATCGTCCTCATTCATATCCCAGGTCGACAGCAGTTGTTCGATGGCCATAACACTTTTTTCCACCCCGTCACGGTCGGCCTTATTTACCACAAATATATCGGCGATCTCCATGGTGCCGGCCTTCAGCACCTGGATATCATCACCTAGACCCGGCACGGTTACCAGGACCGTGGTGTCCACCTGGCTGGCCACTTCGATCTCGGATTGGCCTATCCCCACCGTCTCGAAGATTATCATATCATAACCGGCCGCATCCAGGATCTTGGCGGAATCGGCCGTGGCCACAGCCAATCCTCCCAGATGCCCCCGGCTGCCCATGGAACGAATGAACACCCCGCTGTCGGTAGCGTGGGCCTGCATTCTTACCCGGTCACCCAAAAGGGCGCCGCCGGTGAAGGTGCTGGAAGGATCTATCCCGATAATGGCCACCTTTAAGCCCAGCTTCCGGTAATAAGCGATCATTCTGTCAACCAGGGTGGATTTCCCCCCACCGGGAGGGCCGGTGATGCCCACTACATAGGCTTGCCCGGTATGGGGATATAAGGATCTCAAAAGTTCGACAGCCTGGTAATCCTCGTTTTCAGCCAAAGTTATCGCTCTGGCTATCGAGCGGATATCCCCGGCTAGTATTTTTTGAACCAAGTTCTTCACACGTTTTTATAAAATTAATTGTTTTAAAAAGTATAAATCTCTTTGCGCCATTTACCAAGTGCGGCCCGATGATGTATATCAATGATTAAAAACACATTCACTGAATCAGTTTGAATTGATATAATCTATCACCGCTTTGGAGGTTGCGCCGGGGGTAAATATCTCCTTAATACCCGCCTCCTTCAATGCCGGTATATCATCGGCTGGGATAACCCCTCCGCCGAACACCTTTATATCTTCCGCCTGCCTCTGTTTCAAGATTTCCACCACTTTGGGAAACAGGGAGTTGTGAGCCCCCGAAAGACAGGACAGTCCCACCCATTGTACATCCTCCTGTATTGCCGCACTGGCAATGGCTTCCGGGGTTTGCCTCAAACCGGTATATATCACTTCGAACCCGGCGTCCCTTAGTGCCCGGGCGATGAACTTAGCCCCCCGATCGTGCCCATCCAAGCCTGGCTTGGCGATCAAAATCCTGATCTTTTTTTCCGACATATATATTATTTCTCCCTATAGATTTCTTTTCTCCGTTCGTCCTGCTCTTGATTTTTAAGTGGGCTGAACGGTCGTTATAGGACCACTGATTCCCGGTATTCGCCGAATTCATCCCTAAGCACCTGGCATATTTCCCCCAGAGTGGCATATTGCTTGACCGCAGTTAAAATGAGCGGCATCAGATTATCCTTGCCTTGAGCGGCCTGGCGAATCTTTTCCAGCGAATTTTGAACCGCCGTATTATCGCGCTGGACCTTTATCTGGTTTATTTTTATTAACTGGGCCTCGGCCACCGCCGGCGACACCTTGAGCAAGTTTTTCATCGGCTCTTCCTGAACGGTGAATTTATTGACCCCCACCACTACCCGTTCTTTACTCTCAACATCCAGTTGATAGCGGTAAGCCGACTCCTGGATCTCACTCTGAATATAGCCTTTCTCCACCGCTCGGACCATGCCGCCCATCTTGTCTATCTTTTTTATATACTCCAGGGCGGACTTCTCGATCTCATTGGTCTTGGCTTCGATAAAATACGACCCGGCCAGAGGATCTATGGTGTCGGCCACTCCTGATTCATAGGCTACGATCTGCTGAGTGCGCAGGGCTATCCTTACCGATTCTTCGGTCGGCAGGGCCAGGGCCTCGTCCTTGGAGTTGGTATGCAGGCTCTGGGTGCCGCCCATAACCGCCGCCAGGGTTTGAATGGTCACCCGGACTATATTATTGTCCGGCTGCTGGGCGGTCATGGTGGACCCGGCCGTTTGCGAGTGGAAACGAAGCATCAGCGAACTGGGCTTTTGGGCGTTGAAGCGCTCCTTCATGATCCTGGCCCACAGTCTCCGGGCCGCCCGGAATTTGGCCACCTCTTCGAACAGGTTGTTGTTGGCGTTGAAGAAGAACGACAGCCGGCTGGCAAAATCGTCCACATTCAATCCGGTATCCAGGGCGGCCTGAACATAGGCGATACCATCGGCCAGGGTGAAGGCCACCTCTTGGGTGGCGCTGGCTCCGGCCTCCCGGATATGATAGCCCGATATGGAGATGGTGTTCCACTTGGGCACTTCTTTGGCACAGTATTCAAAGATATCGGTGATCAGCCGCATGGAAGGCTTGGGGGGGAAAATATAGGTCCCCCTGGCAATGTATTCCTTTAAGATATCGTTCTGGATGGTGCCGTGGATCTGGGAGGGACTCACCCCCTGTTTTTCGGCGACGGCGATATACATGGCCAACAATACCGAGGCCGGGGCATTGATGGTCATGGAGGTGGATACCTTATCCAGGGGGATGCCGTCAAAAAGGATCTCCATATCGGCCAGCGAGTCTATCGCCACCCCGACCTTTCCCACCTCTCCGGTTGACATCGGATGGTCGGAGTCGTAGCCTATCTGAGTCGGCAGGTCGAAGGCGATCGACAGGCCGGTTTGTCCCTGCTGAAGCAAGTACTTGTAGCGGTGATTTGATTCGGCGGCGTCCCCGAAACCGGCGTACTGCCGCATGGTCCAGAACTTGCCCCGATACATGGTTGGCTGGACGCCTCGGGTATAGGGATATTGCCCGGGGAAGCCCAGCTCTTTGGGGTAATCCACCTCCCCTACATCATCCGGGGTATAAAGCCGGTTGACCTCGGCGCCCGAAGTAAGCAAAAATTTCTCTTTTCTTTCGGGATATTTGGCCAGCAGCGGCGTAACGCTGTTTGATTGCCATTCGGCGATCTGCTTTTTTAGATCGTCCGGGGCGTTGGCTTTCATAACTCCGTTCGGTTTGGAAACTTGGGCCCTTTTGCCGGGCCTTTTAAGCGCCGGATGGGGCTTTTTTATTTCCTTTTTCTTGGCTGTTTTTTTCATGGTTTTCATATATTCCCTGCAATATGTTGATTGATCTGTTTCACAACTTATAATCAATTATTATAACACTATGGATATAAAAAAGCAAAATTTTATTTTAATTTATTTATTGACAAAATATCGCCAATCAATTATTCTTAATGTAAAGAGAGTGATAAAAATGATCAGCTATACCAAAATATACTTTACCCGATACAATACGCCCATCGGCCGATTATACCTGGCCGCCACCGACAAGGGTCTGCTTAACATTGCTCCAGAAAAGGGCTCCGAGCTGTCCTTCCTGATAGACCTGCCGATCAGGCATTATGACCTAGTACGCAGCGAAAAACCCTTTCTGCAGATCAAAAAACAATTGGACAGATATTTTAAAGGTCAGCCGGTGGTCTTCAAATTCAGGGCCGATATGAGCCATGGCACCGGCTTCCAGAGAAGCGTCTGGAGGAAACTGTCCGGCCTGCTGCCCGGTCAGATGATGACCTACGGCATTCTGGCCCGGGAGATAGGCCAGCCCAAAGCTTACCGTGCCGTTGGTCAGGCGGTGGGAGCCAACCCCCTGCCGATAATCATCCCCTGCCACCGGGTGATCGCCTCCGACGGCTCGCTGGGCGGCTTTGCCTGGGGAATAAAGGTCAAGAAAAAACTGTTATCCATTGAAGGGATAGGCTTATGAAAAAGACAGCCTCGTCAAAAGAAAGAAGAAAGTTTATACGGTTGCCGGTGGAGATAAGGGTGAAATATAAAGCCCTTAAGGAGATCATTGACACCAGCGGGTTAAAACCGGCCAAGGTGAAAAACCTGAGCTCCGGGGGGATACTTTTTCATTCCGGCAAAAAACTAAGCAAGGACGATACCCTGCAGTTAAAACTTGATTTTGCCCGGGGCAAAAGCAAATACGATTTGGCGGCAATCGGACAGGTGGTGCGCTGCAGCGCATTGAAAAACGGGCAATACACCATCGGGGTGCGGTTTTTGGAGATATACTCGGACGACCTGGATTTGTTGAAGGGCTTTATCGAGAAGAAGGCAACGAGGCCGGGTAAGTGACGGCATTCCTATAAACAGAAAAGGGCGGTTTTACCGCCCTTTTCTGTTTCAGACCCCGAGCCCACAAAACCGATGGTTTCCCCTGCTTTGGTCCGCCAGGCTTATCATAGGCAATTAAAACCTCACCTGGTCGCCGGCCTTGATCCCATTCTGCCCAAACCACCCGGCGTTGGCCTCGATAACATAAAGGGCCGGGGCCAGCGACCGGTAGCGCGGCCCCTCATCCAGCGGCTTCATGGTCAGGATGTTGATGATCACTCCCTGTTCGGAGATGAAGGCGATGTCCAGCGGCAGATAGGTGTTCCTCATCCAGAATGACTGCATCTGGGGATACTCAAAAATGAACAGCATCCCCTCATCCCCCGGCATAGTTTTCCTGAACATCAGTCCCTGCTCCCGGGATCGCGGGTTATCTACCACTTCCACCCATAAAACACTCTGCCCCACTGTAAGTTTGATTCTTCCTGGTCGTTCAGACTGGACCTGATTTGTCTCGCTTGGCCTGTCATTTTCTCCAGTTTTGTGGCGGCATCCTGCCGCTGACAACAGCGACAGGATTATCATCATTATTGTTAAATTGTTCCTCAATCTTCCTCGTGATTCATATGTTCCATATTGGCAATGATGGCCCGATACTGCGTAAAATTCTCACAAAATGCTCTGGAAATGGCTGGGCCGGTTCATGGTGCCGTCCAGCAGTTCCGAACGTTTTCTCTCCTGCTTCACATAATCGACCGATCCCCAGATCTTCAACGAGCCTGATAAACGGGTATCGCTGCCGCAGGTAAGGATCTGGGGTCCCAGGCTCAGGCAGGTCCGGGTCTCTGTCTTATGTCCGGACAGCAGCCAATATTCTGGGGCTTTCCCCTTGGGGTTTATTATCATCAGCGTGCCGTCATTTTTCTTTCCGGCCTTTGACTTGATGCCCACCAGCAGGCGACCGTCAAAACAGGCGCTAAGGCTGGAGACAGTACCGATGCCATCAGTCGTAACGGTCTCCACCTGGCCCGTCCGGTAATCAATGATGGCGATCTCTATGTTTCCCTTAGGCCCTGTGCCGGACCGGCCGACCGCCACCCTTCCTCCCGGATATCGGCAAAGACTTGCCCCGCCGGCCAGCCCGGCATCATACGACAGGGCCGAATTATTCCCGTTTTCCCAGACGATCAACCTGCCATCCGAGTCCAGGGAAAATACTCTTTTGCCCGGACCCATTTCAATCGCCGTAATGCTTCTGGCTGATAGTTTTGCCCCGCCGACCTGACCTTCCCATTGGTTCCAGAGGCGAAGGCTGCCATCCGAATGCCCGGTGGCGATCAACTGGTCGCGGTTTGAGGCAATGGCCGTAATCGGCGGATGGTCATTCTTCCATTTGGTCAGATGCCCTTTACTTAAGGATGTGGTACCCAAGCGGCCGGCGCCGTCAATGGACCATATTTCTTCTCCCAGCACCGTAATTTGCCTTATATCTCCGCCAGGGAGACTGTGGTATTTCAGGCGATCGCCTATTCCATAGAAGGCCCCCACCTGGCCGCCCTTTCCGCCGAAGGCCACCTGCCCGGGGCCCATCAGGGCAACACAATTTACGGAGATACCGGCGGTTTCTATTGTTTCCAGAACGTGCCGGCTGGCTATAGAATTGCCGCTTTCCTTTCTGACGAACTGCTCTTCGCTGGGCTCTATGGCCTGCCTTTCCCCGACAACTGTCTCCTGGGATAGGATATCCACGGTTTCTTCCCGCCGCCCGAATTTCTTGCCGCTGGTCGCCAATCTGCCCGTTGCCCTGCCGAACCGTCCTATCCTTATGAACCTCCCCCAGTTCTCGATCTTCCTATGCCGGAAAAGTTCCTGGATCTCTTCCCTGCCCGGCCGGGCAGGAAGGGAGTTTTCCAGCTGATATATCAGTACTCTCCCGTCACGATGAAACCTGGTCTCCCGGAGGTTCGGTTCTTCAACATATGACAGACAGGTGGTTACGTTTTCCAACAATCCCTCGCGCTCCTCAAGGTTCATCCGCCGGGTGGAGTAGGTGGATCTAAATTTCAAAAGCACATCCAGGCGCTCCTGTTCGTTGAACAGGTTGACCAAATGGTGGAAATAGGCGTCATCCCTCCAGCCGTCCAGGATGATCAATTTTTTATCCCGGTGCTCATTCATGAATTGCTCGAAATATTCCTCCGGATGGTCTTCCTCCTCCGACAGGGGGTAGTTCTGGTAGAATTGGGGCAGGACGCGCTTTTTCAGGAATTTCAAACCCAGCATCCGGTTAAAAATATCATTGTGGTCCGCACTGTCCCGGGCCAGATACAGAATGTCCTTTGATGCCCATCGGCCAAATCCCTCGGTCAGACACTGGCAGAAATAGGTCTTGCCAGTCCCTGAATCTCCGGTGACGGCCATTACCACCGGCGGGTGCTTTCCCATCAAATACCATAATGTCTCCGAAAGTTCATACAATCCCTGTCGACTGGGCTGCAGTGCCAATAAATCATTCCCGGCGGTGTTGTGCATCTGCAGCCGGGCAAACAGGCCCGGCAGATCCAGGTTTTTCAAACCCAACAGGGCCTCTTCCGATACCCGGCACAGCCTGTCCTTTATCAGATCCAGCAAAACCGCAATGATCTCCGGTTCGATATTTCCGACATCACTTAACCGGGCCCGGCCTATTTTTCCCAGGGCCCAGGCCAGGGTGGCCCTTACATCCCTATCCTTGCTGTCCGCTTGGGCGGTAAGGAACGGAATGGCTGAAACCGGCGTTCTCTCCTGCTTGCCCAGAGCCCAGATGGATTCCCGTATTTCCAGGGCCGATGATCTCAGCCGCCCCTCGGCCTCTGGGCCGGACCCGGGCGATCCGGCCTTTAATTTATCCAACAAGACCCCGGCTGTCAAGGGTTCCCCCAGCCGTCCCAGTAGATACAACAGACCGGCGCTGAGATTGTCATGTTTTTGGTCCATCCGTTTCAGGAGATCGGCCGCCGTCTCGTCGCACCTTCGGTCCCGGACCTTTCCCAGGATGCAGGTAGCCTCGTACTGGATTCCGCTGGATATCGGAATGTCGGAATTGCCCAGCAGCCCCAGGCAGGGCCTTACCATGTGCTGCAGCCGGTCAACCGGCCAAGCCACGGCACCGTCGAGCTGTTCCAGGATCAGTTCGTACGCCTCGCTCCTGAGCTTTGGATCGGAGGGACCGGCCAGCAATCCTTCGACCTTACGGTTCAACCGGTCCTCCTCGGCAATCAGGCGGGATATTTTAACGAACATCTCGGAATCCCGCAGCAGATCATCGGCTAGCCGATCAAGGGCCTTGGCCCGAGAATATTCCTGGCCTGCCACTCCCCATCGATTGTAAGCTTCCTGTGTTTTTAAGGCGTACTCTTCGGACAGCCTTCTGCCCTGCTGGTCCCATTCGGCCACCGGCCGGCCGGCGTTATTTTTATAACAGGCGAATTCTATCAACCGGCATAAGGCGTTCAGGAATATTATCAGGGCTGCCTCAGGATTGGAGGCTGCCGGGCCCTGACCGAAGATATCTTTTATGACCTTCCAATCGGACTCCCTGGCCATCAGGGTTGTTGCCAGATTTTCAAGCTCGGCCTGTTGTCTGGCGCCGCTCTGCTCCCATAGCCGGTACCACAGTTCAGCGGAGGCCTTTTCCCATACTTCGCCGGGGTCTTTCTGCCAACGCCCCTGCTCGTCCAGGAACGACATCCTGCCCGGCAGATACTCGGCCAAAAGCCGATTGAAAGCATCCACAATTTTGTTTATGCGGGGTGCCGGCATTTTAGACTTCTTCACGGATTCAGGACCAACAGGCTGTTCAGGTCGTCTTCCAGCTGGGTCGGGCTCACTTTTACCAGCCATCCCCGTCCGTAAGGTTCTCGTTCCAATAAGGACATGTCGTTTTTTATCTCCTTGTTTACCGAGACGATCTGTCCCGATACCGGCATCCACAGGCGGTGAGAATGCTTTTTAGTGTCGCGGATAACAGCATAGGCTTCCCCCTGGATTATTTTATCACCCACCTCCGGAAGCTCGATGGCGGAGGCCGGTCCCAGGCCTTTCAAAAACTTATGATGAATGCCCACCGTTACCAGACCGTCCCGATCGACCTGGACCCAAGAATTATCCGGAATGCAGTACAACTGCGGCTGATGCGTTTTTATCTTCGGGTCGATTTCGACGGTTCGGTCTGTTTTTCGGCTCGCCTTTACCCGCTGGACTATATTGCGCAGGTCCTGGGGGGTGAAGGGTTTGGGAAGATAGTCGAAAGCCCCTGCTTTTATTGATTCCACGGCTGTTTTTATCGTCGGGAATCCGGTGATCATGATGACGGCGGTCCGGGGACGCCTCTTTTTTATTGCCGCCAATACCTCCAGGCCGCTGATTCCGGGCATCATCAGATCGGTTATTATCAGATCATAGCGTTGTTTCAGATCCCTTTTCAGGGCTTCCTCGCCGCTCAAAGCGGTCTCCACCGAGCTATTTCTGTTTTCCAGTACGCTGGCGATACTTTTACAGACCGGCAGCTCATCGTCCACCACTAGTATCTTTAATTTATCGGGCATCGTTTCATCCCCCATTTACTGATTATCACTTATCGGCAGCCTCACCAGCACCCTGACTCCCTTGGTTTTTTGGTTGATGATCTCAATGGCTCCGTTGTGCTGCTGGATGATGCCATAGCTGATGGCCAGCCCCAGACCGGTGCCCTTAATGCCCTTGGTGGTGAAGAACGGATCGAACACCTTGTTGACGATATCCTTGGGGATCCCGATTCCGTTGTCCTGGAAAAATATTTCGGCAAAGCGCAGATCACTCGAGACCCCGGTGCCCACCTTGAGGGTTCCGCCCTGGGGCATGGCATCGATGGCATTGACTAAGATATTGGTAAAGACCTGTTTTATTTTATTGGCATCAACCACCACCTGGGGCAGCCGCTTATCCAGGTTTACTTTTAAATCGATCCGGTTGAACAGCAGCTGGTTCTTGAAAAGTTTTAGCAGCATCAATATCAGGCTGTTGATATCCTCCGGCTTTTTTTCCGGCGGGCTCTGCCGGGAGAATTCCAGCAGCCTTTTGACGATGGAGCTGCAGCGGGAAGTCTCGTCGATTATCAGCTGGAGGCTTTCCTTGGTCTTGGATCGCCCCTTTATCTTTTCCGACATCAGGTGGCTGTTTATCAGGATCGAGGTCAGGGGATTATTGATTTCATGGGCGATCCCGGCTGCCATTTTGCCCAAGGAGGACAGTTTCTCGGTCTGGATTAGCTGATCCTGGGCAGCCTTCAGCTCTTCGGTTTTATCACGTATCTTTTGTTCCAGGGTCAGGGTCAATGCCCGGTATTCCCCGGTGGTCCGCTGCAGTTCGGCGGTCATTTTGTTGAAGGATTCCGACAGCTGTCCGATTTCATCCTTGGATGATATTTGAACCCTGACCGAAAGATCGCCCCCGGCCACCTGGCTGTTGGCCAAGACCAGGTCCTTGAGCGGCCCGACTATCCGGCCGGCCAGGTAATTGGCTGAGAACCATAATAATACCACCGTCAGGCCGGCTATCACCAGGAAAAGGGCCAGGGTCCTGTTTCTGAGGTCGATGTAGGGCGCCTCCAGCATGCCCACATAGAGGATGCCCACGATCTTACCGTTGATGTTCCGGATCGGCTCATAGGCCGTCCGGTACCAGTCATTGACCACGAAAGCCCGGCCTATCCAGGAGAGTCCCCGGTTAAGCACCTGGTCATATACCTCCTGTGAGACCCTGGTCCCCACCGCCCTGGCCCCGGCCGTTCCGCGGACATTGGTCGCTATCCTGAGGTCATTCATAAAGATGGTGGTGGTCCCGATGTCCTTGCCCTTATATTTTTCCCCTTTGTAAACTATGTCTTTGACCTTGTCGACGATCTGATGATTGTTGTTCAGCAGTTTCCCGCCGTACAAGATACCTATGAACTGCCCCCTGGCATCAAACAGCGGGGAGGCGGCCATGATCATCAAACCGGATGTTTCTACCGTGTCTTTTATCTTGCGGGCCTTGGGGGTGGGGATCATATCGACCCGGGCAGCCCGGGCCAGGTCTGCCCCCTCTTTCTCCAGCTCCTGGGCTGGGATGCTTTCGGTGGCGGCAGCCGGAAGCTTATTAAGCAGGACCCAGTCGATCAGTTCATTATAAGGTTTGTCGCCGTAGGAAGCCTGATTCCTTGACCTTATTATTACCCGGCCCTTTAAATCGGTGACGGATAATATATCCAACTGCTCCTTTTCCTTTATCTTCCGAAGCTCCCTTATAAGATCTCTCCTGTTTCCCCGCTTTACCGCGTCTGTCAGATCGTATCTTTGGGCCAACAGGTACATGGTATTATTTACCATTTTTCCTTCCTGCTGGTAGATCTCCCGGGCGGTATTGAGGTCCAGCCGGACCTTGTCCTGGGCCTGCCCGATGACTGTGTTGCCGATAAGCACGATGCCTGCCAGGGCCGAAAGGGAAACCCCCAGCAGTATGATGCTGGAAAAGCTCAGTATCAGTTTGGTCTTTAATGACAGTGCTTTGGGAAACATCATCCTTCTCGTTTGATAATTGCTGTCCGGTTGGACATCCGCCGGCCGCGGCTTTATTTATTAAGGTTGAATATGACCATCCTCAGGGTGGTCATCTCCTCGATGGCAAATTTCGCCCCCTCCCGGCCCAAGCCGCTGTTTTTATTGCCGCCATAGGGCATGTGGTCGATCCGATAGGAGGGAAAATCATTGATCAGTATGCCGCCTACGTTGATCCTTTTGACGGCCGCCAGGGCCCGGTTGATATTGGAGGTGAATATACCGGCCTGCAAGCCGTACTGGCTCTGATCGCATTTGACAATGCCCTCTTCAAAGCTGGATACTTTTTCCACCACCGCCACCGGGCCGAATATTTCGTCCCTGACCGCTTTCATCTCCGGTTTGGTGTTGGTGAGGATGGTGGGATAATATATATTTCCCTCTCTTCTCCCGCCGCAGATGGCCTCGGCCCCCTGGGCCACGGCTTCTTTTACCCATTCCTGGATCCGGCCGGCCTCCGATTCCGCTATCATCGGGCCGATATCGGTATCCTGGTCCAGGGGATTGCCGATCTTAAGTTTTTGGGTTCCGGCGGCGAATTTTTCCATGAATTCCGCATAACGGTTTTGGTGCACATATATCCGCTGCACAGAAATGCAGACCTGGCCCTGATTGTAAAACGCCCCCAGGATACAGCGCTTGACGGCGTAATCCATGCTTTCAATATCTTCATCGATCACCACCGCGCTGTTGGACCCCAATTCCATGGTGAGCCTCTTCAATCCGGCATTTTTGACGATATGCTGGCCCACCTCCCGGCTTCCGGTGAAACTTATCTTGGATATCCGCTGGTCCTTGATCAGCATCTCGCCGACCTCGCCTCCCGGCCCCGGCAATAGGCTTATGGCTTCCCGGGGCAGGCCAGCCTCGATAAAAGCTTTTACCAGCTCTATCCCTGAAAGGGGGGTGGCCGTGGCCGGTTTGAGGATGACCGGACACCCGGCGGCGATGGCCGGCGCCACTTTATGGGCCGCCAGGTTCAGGGGAAAGTTGAAGGGGGTGATGGCCGCCACCACCCCGATGGGATGCCTTTCGTAATATCCCACCCGGCCCTCGCCCGACCGGCCGGCGTCAATCGGCAGGGTCTCGCCATGAATGCGCTTGGCTTCCTCGGAGATGTATTCGAGATTCTCCACGCAGCGCTCGACCTCGGCCTTGGCGTAGCGGTAGGGCTTGCCCGCCTCGCGGGCGATGGTTACCGTAAGCTGGTCCTTCTGCCGGTCGATGATCCCGGCGGCAGAGCGGATGATGGCCGCCCGGCGGTGGGCCGGCAGTTCAGCCATTACTTGCTTTGCCGTTTCCGCGGCCGTTATCGCCTCATCGATTTGAGCGCTCTCGGCAGCGTAAACTTCGGCCATCGTTTCGCCGGTGTATTTGTCCAGCACCTTGAACCGTTTCCCTGAAACTCTTGGGTGCCCGGCGATGTTCAATTTATGAATAGGGTTCATATCATCCAACCGTTTGTTTTACATTGCCGATTTCCTGGCCGCCTTCTGCTTGGCCAGCCCCAGGATCAGCCCCAGCGCTATGGCCAGCAGGGCCGCCGCCACCACCCGAAATTCCGGCGGCAGCATGAAATTCACCGACTGGACCGGGAGCCAGAACCAGATGATCGACCCCCCTACTATCCTGAACATATTGTCCCAGTCTATGTTTCGGTAGGTCTCGATCAGCGGCCATCTGGAGAACAATTTGCCTTTGTCGATCAGGGTGTCGGTGATCCGGTGAAAGGTCATAAAAGGAAAGCCGAACACCGCCTGAAAGAAGAACGATTTCCAAAAGGCGGTCAGCCAGGGAAATCCCCGGCCCGGCAGGTAACCCTGGTCCAGCAGGCCTTCGGTCCCGGATGAGAACAGGGGAAAGGCCAGTGTCATCATCACGCCCAACAGTCCCCAGACCAAGGCCCGCTGCCACAGCCGGATCCCGGCCAGCTGCCATTTGCCGGAGACCACCTTCCGGCTCAACAGTTCGCCCATGGTCCCCAACAGGATGAACTTGGCCATACCCATCAGATAGGGATGGGCCCGGGTGGTCATCACGAACAGTTCTCTGGTGCCGGGGATGATCAGAATGGTCAGCACTCCGCCCAGCAGCAAGGTCCAGATCAAGGAGATGGAAACGTCCACGATCATATTGTTTTATACTTCATTTCGGGATAAAACGTTTGAAATTTATTAAGTTAATCTGCGTGAATCTATGAAACCTGCGGATACGTTATTTTAGGTCCCCGGGCAGATGAATGGCGAACTTGCAGTGCTCGTCCCCGCTGATGATGGCCTCCAGCACTTCCACCCGAATCGGGGTCTTAAAGATCCCTTCGTAGATTCCCTTGTACCAACCGGCGCTGCAATGGCAGTATTCCTTGGAGACAACATTCTTGGTGGCCCGCATCAGGGGGCAGAAACAGGCTGCCATTTGTTTTTCGTAGGGCGTAGCGGCCTTGGCAAAGGCCTCCGGGTCGCGCGGACTGCGGATCTCGTAGATCACGCTGCCCTCCCGGTAGGGCTGGCCGAATTTCCCCTTGTCCGCGCCCATGGCCTCCAGCACCTTATCCACGCTTTTGGTCTCGGCGTACAGCTTGGCCAGGGCATCTATCGGCCCGGTCCCGAATTCCTCGGTGAAGACGCAGGCCCGGCCCTGCATGATCTCCTCCCTGGCCGGCTGTTCCGGAACGGCCGTCTCCAGCCTCTTCATGGCTTGTTCCGACCAGACCGCGTATTCCTCCGGGCGGTCCGGGACCTTGTCATAGCCCGCGATCACGGAGTCTCCCTTACCGGGGGCATGACGGTCTATCTGGGCCGCCCATTTTTTCATCTTATCCGCCAGCCAGGCCATATCATATTCCTTTCAAAAGATGGTGGATCAGATCGCTTGTCCCAAAACTACCGGCCCATGGCCTTCTTCATGGTCTCGCCCATCTCGGCCGGGGTCCTGGCCACTTTGATGCCGCAGGATTTCAGCACCTTCACCTTTTCGGCATAGGTGCCCTTGCCCCCGGAGATGATGGCTCCGGCGTGGCCCATCCGCCGGCCCGGCGGCGCGGTGGCCCCGGCGATGAAGGCCGCCACCGGCTTGGGAAAGTTCTTTTTTATCCAGCGGGCGGTCTCCTCCTCCTGCGACCCGCCGATCTCACCGATCATCAGCACCGCCTTGGTCTGCTTATCGGCCTTGAACAGTTCCAAAGCATCGATGAAGTTGGTGCCGATCACCGGGTCGCCGCCGATGCCTATGCAGGTGCTCTGGCCGATGCCCAGCAGTCCGTCTATGCCGTAGGAAAAAAGCGGCAGGATGACGGCGATCCGCTGATGGAGCCGGATCCCTTTCAGCCGCCAGCGTCCGGTGACCACCTTGGTACCCAGCAGTTCCCCCATGGTCCCCAGCAGGGCGAATTTGACCATTCCCATAATGAGGGGATGGGCTTTGGTGATGATCACGAAGGCTTCCCGGCTGGCGGGAAAGGACAGGCTGCCGGCCACCCCGGCCAGCAGGCCCAGCCAAATCATCGAGATAAGCAGGTCCATATGATGCGGTTCCTTCATTGAACTCTAGGTAAATGTATAGACTATATAATTAGCCACATAATGCACAAAGCACGCAAAGGAATATTATTGGCCTTTGTGATCTTAGTGTTCTTGGTGGCAAAAGATACGGTTTATCAAGGCAGGGTGCTGGTAATAGTATATTTTCAAACCGGAGGCAAAGTCAAGCATTAATTATCGTATTGGCTCCCAAGGTCAGTTTGCCGGCCTGTCAAAAGAAGAGCCTCCCGGCGTTCCGGGAGGCTCTTCTTTCCTGCGGGGGCTGTCACACCATGCCTTTTATCATTTCAATCACCGGATCTATGGCCGCCCTTACCTCAGGAGTGATATCCTCGCTTACCCGGCGGTTCTCCAGGATCTCCACCGCGATGATCTCGATCCGCTCCGGGATCTTCATATTCAGCTTGCGGCCCAGTTTCAGCGAGGTAAAGAAACCTACATCATGGACCCCGGCGCTGCGCTGGGTGCAGTCGAAATCCTCCGGCCGGAACCGGATAATCTCGCCGGGCCGGCGCAGGCCGGTCTTGATGGAATCTATTATTATGGCCGAATGGTAGCCCTGCAGTGACTCCAGGATGGCCAGCCCGCCGCTCTCGATGGTCTCAACATCTATGCCCGTAAATTTTGGGTCCTGTTTGATCTGTTCGGCAATGATCAGGCCGATGGCATCGTCCGAGGCGATGGCGTTCCCCATCCCCAGGATCAGGGTTTTGGCTTTTTCGCTCAATGGCTAATCGCGCCGCCACTGGTCGGCCAGGCTGCCGTCGGCATTATGGAGTTTCACGATCAGGGGCATCTCGCCCGGCAGGGTGTTTGTGGAGCAGGCAAAGCAGGGGTCGTAGGCCCGGAAGGCCATCTCCACCTTGTTCAGTATCCCCTGGGTGACGTGGCCGTCCTTTATCAGCTTCTGGGCGGCGCTCTTGATGTCCAGGCACATGGCGGCGTTGTTGAAGACGGTGGCCACGATCAGGTTGACGTCGGTCAGGATCCCGTTGGCGTCGGTCTTGTAATGGTGGATCAGGGTGCCCCGGGGGGCCTCCAATATCCCCACGCCTTCGCTGGGGGTCTCGGTGGGAATGGTCCTTATATCCGGCGAGGTTATCTCCGGATCCCGGATCAGCTCCAGCTGCCGTTCGGCGGAATACATCAGCTCGATGATCCGGGCCCAGTGCATGGCCAGGGTATGGTGCACCGGCTTGCCGCCCAGGGTCTGGAACATCTTCTGATATTCGGCATCGGCCAGCGGAGTGGCCATTCCCTCGGAGACGTTGAGCCGGGCCAGGGGGGCGGCCCGGACCACGCCGCTTTCCTTCCCATCAACCAGACCCTTCCATCCCACCTTTTTCAGGAAGGGGAATTTTAGGTAGGTCCAGCTCTCGACATGCTCCCGGATATGGTCCAGGTAATCCTGCTGGTCGAACTTGGCAAATTCCTTGCCGTCGGGATCCACGATCCGGATCTGGCCGTGATAGAAATTGGGACGGTTGTTCTCGTCCACCATGCCGATGTAATAGGTCTTCAGTTTGTAGACGTCGCTCAGTATAAGATCGACGTATTCCTGGTTCTTGAGCACAATGTCCTCGAAGGCCTTCAGGGTGAATTTGGCGAACTCGATGGTGGAGATTATCCATTTTTCCATCTCATCCCGTTCCTCTTTTTTCAGGGCTTTGCTCATGCCTCCCGGCAGGGCACAGACCGGATGGGTGGCCTTGCCGCCCAAAATCTCCTGGATCTTCTGGGCATAGGCCCGGTGCTTGATCACCTCGGTCCCCGCCGCCAGCCCCACTTTTTCGATCACCCCCAGGATGTTTCGCTTGGCCGGGTCGGCCTCCGGGCCCACGATGAAATCCGGCGCCCCCAGGGCGTAGAAATGGGCGATGTGGGAATGCACCATGTGGGCGTTGTAGAACAGCTCCCTCAGCTTCTTGGCCGCCGGGGTGGGATCGGCCTTGTAGACATTGTCCACCGCCTTGGCTGAAGCCATATGATGGGCCCCGGGGCAGACCCCGCACAGCCGGGTGGTTATCCGGGGCATCTCCTCCACCGGGCGGCCGATGCAGAACTGCTCGAATCCCCGGAGCTCCGGGATCTGAAAATAGGCGTTCTCCACATTCCCCTGGTCGTTAAGGAAAATATCTATCTTCCCGTGGCCCTCCAGGCGGGTGATGGGATCTATGGTTATTCTCTTCATGGCTTTTCCCCCTTTGATCTGGTGGGACTTAAGATGGCGTTGGCGCCTCCAAATCGATAGAGCGTCCCGGTTGCGTCTACCATGGAGTTGATTATCTTATCGGCTTTTTGTTCGTCCTCAAATTTTACTATGCTGGCCAGGGCCGACAGCATCTTGGCCCCCTGGTCCTTGATGTCCTTAGCCGGCCCGAAACAGCCCCGGCAGGGCATGTTGACCTTGATGCAGGCCGTCCCGCAGCCGCTGCGGGTGGCCGGGCCCATGCAGATCAGCCCCTGTTCCAGCAGGCATTTCTTGCCGTCGGGGATCACCTGGAAGGGCCGCTTGATCTCGGTGATCACCGGTTTCTCCGATTTCTCCAGGGGGCACTCGTCGCACAGGGTCTTCTCGCCGGCGATGGTGCTTCCCGCCGGGGGCAGCTTGCCGGTGACGATGGCCTCCACCGCAATCATCAGCAGGTCGGCCGGCGGCGGGCAGCCCGGAATGGTGTATTCCACCGCTACGATATCGCTCAGCTTGTAGACGTTATTGTAGAACACGGGGATGGTGATCTCCCCCTCCGGCATTTGAGTGGAGGGCTGGGGATACACTCCTTGCGGGTTGTCGGTGGAGACCGTGGTCTGGTAAGCTTTCTCCAGTATTTTTTCCCGGGTGGTGAAATTGGCCAGGGCCGGGATGCCGCCGAAGGCTGCGCAGGCCCCGTAGGCCACCATCACCTTTGATTTTTTCCTCAGCAGCTTGGCCAGGTGCTCGTTCTCCGAGTTCCGGATGGCGCCGTTGAACAGGCAGACATCCAGAAAGCCGTCCTCCATGGCCTCGACATCCTTGTATTTGAAATCCATGGCGATGGGCCAGAAATAGATATCAGCCGCCTCCACGATCTTGAGTAGCCGCTCATGGGTGTCTAATACCGAGACGTCGCAGCCCCCGCAGGTGGCCGCCCAGTATATGCCCAGTTTTAATTTTGCCATATTATTCACTCCTCCTTGGTCCCATCGCTCTCAGGTCTTCGGTAAAGGTGTTGATGACCTTCACCAGCTTGGCCCCCTCGGCGGCCGAGATCCATTCTATCCGGAGCCGGTGGGGATCTATGCCGAAATCGGGCAGAATTTTTTGCAGCATGGTCACCCGGTTATGGGTCAGCTGGTTCCCGGTGACGTAGTGGCAGTCCCCGTAATGACAGCCGCCGATCAACACCCCGTCAGCCCCTTTTTTGAAGGCCTCCAGAACATGTTGGGGATCGATCCGACTGGAGCACATCGTTTTGAGGACCACTCCGTTGGACACATATTTCATCCGGCTGGTCCCGGCCAGGTCGGCCCCGGTGTAAGTGCACCACTTACAATAGAAGCATATCATCTTGGGCTCAAACATTGCTCTCCTCCAATGCGGTGAATATCATCTCGTAATATTGCTGGTCGGAAAAATTGTTCTGCTGGGTGGCACCGGAGGCGCAGGCCGAAACACAGGCACCGCAGCCCTCGCAAAGTACCTCGTTGACCTTGGCCACTTTTTTCTCTTTATCGTACTCCCGGGCGCCGTAGGGGCAGGCCGAAACGCAGATCCGGCATCCCGAGCAGAGGTCCTCGACCACCGTAGCCACGATCGGCTCGTGCTCCAGATATTTTCCGCTGAACAGGGCCGTAACCTTGGCGGCGGTGGCGCTGGCCTGGGCCACGGCCTCCGGAATATCCTTGGGGGCCTGGGCGGCGCCGGCCAGGAAGAATCCCCCGGTGTTGCTCTCCACCGGACGAAGCTTGGGATGGGCCTCGCTGAAGAAGCCGAATTCGTCCACCGCCACCTTCAGCTTCTGGGCCAGTTCCCGGGAGTCGGACTGGGCGGTGATGGCCGAGGCCAGCACCACCAGGTCGGCGGCTATCTCCACCTTCTTGCCCAGCAGGGTGTCCTCGCCGCAGACCATCACCTTGTCGCCGTCCCGGTAGATCCGGGAGACCTTGCCCCGCAGGTAGACCACCTTCTCCTCCTCCATGGCCTGCTGGACGAACTCCTCGTACTTTTTGCCCCCGGCCCGGATATCGATATAGAAGACATAGGGCTGGCCGCCGTGCACCTTATGCTTGTAGAGTTTGGCGTGCTTGGCGGTGTACATGCAGCAGATCTTGGAGCAGTAGGGGAAATATTTCTCCGGGTCCCGCGAGCCGGCGCACTGGATGAAGACCACCTCCTGGGGGGTCTTGCCGTCCGAGGGCCTTTTCACCTCTCCCTCGGTGGGTCCGGAGGCCGACAGCATCCTTTCGAACTGCAAACCATCTATCACATCGGGGATGGTGCCGTAGCCGTACTCGGCGAATTTATTCACCGGGTGGACCTCGTACCCGGTGGCGATCACGATCGAGCCCACCTGTTCCTCGATGATCTCATCCTGCTGCTCGTAATCGATGGCGCCCACCGTGCAGACCTTGGCGCACACCCCGCATTTGCCGGTTTGGAAATAGGTGCAGCTCTCCCGGTCGATCACCGGTTTGTTGGGAACCGCCTGGGGGAAGGGGGTGTAGATGGCCTTCCGGGAGGCCATCCCTCTTTCGAACTCGCTGGAATTGTTCTTGCTGGGGCATTTTTCTGAGCACAGCCCGCAGCCGGTGCATTTTTCCCGGTCCACATAGGCGGCCTTCTTTTTGATCCGGACCTTGAAATTGCCCACATAGCCCGAAACCTCCTCCACCTCGGAATAGGTGTGAAGGGTGATGTTGGGGTGCTTGCTGACGTCGACCATCTTGGGGGTCAAAATGCACTGGGAGCAGTCCAGGGTGGGAAAGGTCTCCGACAGCTGGGCCATGTGGCCGCCGATCGATGGCTGGCGCTCCACCAGAATAACCGGATATCCGCTGTTGGCAATGTCCAGGGCAGCCTGGATCCCGGAGATCCCTCCCCCGATCACCAGGGCTTTCTTGGTGACATCCACCTTGATGGTCTCCAGGGGGCTGTCTCCCCGGACCTTCTCCACCATGGTCCGGACTATCTTGATGGCCTTAGCCGTGGCCAGGGCCTTGTCGTCATGGACCCAGCTGCACTGCTCGCGAATGTTGGCGATCTCCACCTTGTAGGGGTTGAGCCCGGCCCGTTCGGCCGCCTTTCTGAAGGTGGCCTCATGCAGGGTGGGGGAGCAGGCGGCCACCACCACCCCGCTCAGCCCCTTCTCCTTGATGGCCTTGATCACCAGGTTCTGCCCGGGATCCGAGCACATGTATTTATATTCCTCGGCATGGGCCACATCGCGGTAAGTAGAGATGGCCGAAACGACTTTCTTGACATCCACCGTCCCGGCGATATTGAGGCCGCAATGGCAGACAAAAACTCCGATTTTTTCCATCAATGGCTCCTAATTAACAGCTGTGATGTATTTGGACTGGGTTTTGCTTAGATAACGGTTTTCAATCCATCACCTGATGTTCCCCACATAGCAGGTGGTTATCTGGTTCTTCCTGACCTCGGGATTGCTGTAATCCGGCAGCAGCATGGGAGAGACCCTTTCTCCGCCGATGCCGGCGGCCTCCAGCTCCTGGTGATATTTTCTGACATGCTCCAGCCCCAGCTTTCCGTCCTTGGCTGTTGTCTTGATATACTCGGCCGCAAACCGCCCGGCCCGCCGGCCGAACACGCAGACGTCCAGCAGCGAGTTGCCCATCAGCCGGTTCTCACCGTGGATCCCCCCGGCCACCTCGCCGGCGGCGTATAGCCCGGGCAGCGAGGTCTCGGAGCGGGCGTTGATCTTCAGCCCGCCGTTCTGGTAATGCAGGGTGGGGTAGGTCAGCATCGGTTCCTTGGAGATGTCGATGTCGTGCCGTTTGTAGAGTTTCCATTTGCCCACGAATTCCTTCTCCACCGTGCCCTTGCCCTTCAGATCGTCGATCATGGGCGAATCCAGCCAGACCCCGACCTTTCCCGAGGGCGTGGCGATTCCCTTCTGGCGCTCCTCGCATTCGCGGATGAAGGCTGCGGCCTCCACGTCGCGGGGCTCGCGCTCGAACACGAACTGCTCGGCGTCGATGTTCAGGATGTTGGCGCCCATGCCCCGGAACTTCTCGGTCAGCAGCAGGCCCTCGATCTGATCGGGATAGGACACTCCGGTGGGATGAAACTGGACGGTATGCAGAAAATTCAACTCCACTCCGGCCCGGTAGCCCATCACCAGCCCGTCGCCGGTGGCCCCGTAATGGTTGGTGGTCATGAAATTCTGGATGTGGAGCCGGCCCGAGCCGCCGGTGGCCATGATCACCGCCTTGGCTTTGATGGTGAAGTATTCCTCGGTCTCGTGGTTATAGGCCACCACCCCGGCGCACTGGCCCTTATCGTTCAGGATCAGCTCCACCGCCGAGGTGAAGTCGATGACTTTGATGTCTTCGGGGAAGTTGAGGGCCTCGTCCCGCAGGGTCCGCATGATCTCGGCCCCGGTAATGTCGGCCGCGTAATGCATTCGCTTGCGGCAGGTGCCGCCGCCGTGGATGGTCAACAGCCGTCCGTCCGGGTCCTTGGTGAACATGCAGCCCAGGGACTCCAGCCAGGCCAGGGTCTCGGGCGCGTCGCCCACCAGGGCCTCGGCCAGCTCCGGCACGTTCTTGAAATGGCCGCCGCCCAGCACGTCCAGATAGTGATAGTAAGGAGAGTCCTTGTGCAATTTGGAAGCGGACTGGATCCCGCCCTCGGCCATCATGGTGTTGGCGTCGCCCACCCGCAGCTTGGTCAGAATCAGCACCTTGGCCCCGTGTTCCTTGGCCATGATGGCCGCGGCCACGCCGGCCCCGCCCCCGCCCACCACCAGCACGTCGGTGGTAAAGCGCGGGTTCAGGTCGACCTTGTCGGGGTTTACCCGGCTCCTGGCCTCCAGCTGATCCACTATCTCCGGGGAGATGGCGTAGCCCTTGTTGACTCCGACCCCGATGGGACGCTTGGAGGTTTTTTTGCAGTCCGGGTGGAAGGCGTCCAGCACCGCTTGGCGTTCCTCCAGCGACATGGCCGGCATTTCCTTGCCCTCCTTCTTCCGGCGGACCCGCTCCGGCCTGGTGGCCTCGACCTTCTTGATCAACTGTTTCAGTTCAGGGGTATATGGCATCGCTCATCTCCTTATAAATAATCGTTAGATTTCGGAGCCCATTCGTCCGTCGTGTTGTCCGGCTCGGCTTCCCGGGCCTTGTACAGCTCCTTCAGCTTGTTGACGTCAGCCTTTTTCAGCTGGTCCAGCCCTTCATTGAACTTCCCAGCCTTTACTTGCTTAACCTGTTTGGCCAGGTGCTCGGCCCGCGGTGCGATCTGCGAACCATACAGCCGCCGGGCCAGTATGGCCACATTGGCGTGGGATATCTCGGCCGGGCAGCGGGAGGTGCACAGCCCGCACATCACGCAGTCGAAGGAAAGCTCGGCCGCCTGCTCGATATCCCCTCGGATGACGGCGTTGATATAGTCCATCACTTCGATGGACATCGGGCAGGACTTGGTGCAGGTGTTGCAGGACACGCACTTGAACACCTCCGGGTACAGGGCCTTGAAGGTGTCGACGGTGGCCTTGACCTTGTTCAGGTCGTGGATGCCGCGCTTGTTGGGGAAGAAAGGCAGGACGGCCAGGTACATGCCGGGCCGGGCCATGGCCTGGCAGGCCAGACCCACTTCGATCTTGTAGCTGTCGGGCAGGCGGAAGGCTATGCCGCAGGCCCCGCAGATGCCGCCCCGGCAACCGCAGCCCCGGGTCAGCTGATAGCCGGCATACTCCATGGCCTTCATGACGGTTAGGGTGTCCGGCACCATATACTGTTTGCCCATCACGTGGATTGGGATCAGGTTTATTTTGGCTTCCATATATCTTCTCCCTTATTAATTAGAATTCGGATTTCTGATTTTATAACAGATTCTTCTGTTTAAGCAGCGGCCGGGGATCGATATGATGCAGGTCGAATTTGCAGACCTCCGCCCCCAATCCCAATCCCAGGGCCAGCAGCTGGGTGAAATACAGGATGGGGAGATCGTAAGCCTTGCCAGTTTTCTCCTGGATGTTCTTCTGGCGCTCATCCAGGTTGAAGAAGCACAACGGACAGCTGGTGACAATGGCCTCGGCGCCATTCTTTATGGCCGACGATATTATCCGCTCGGCCTTGTCGGCCACCACCTCCTGGTCCATCACGGTGTGATAGGATCCGCAGCATTCGGTGAGACAGGGATCGTACACCGCCTGGGCTCCCAGGGAGGCTATCAGATCGCCCATGACGGTCGGCATCTCCACATCATCGATGGCCGCGGCCTTGGGCCGGGTCAGCAGACAGCCATAATACGGCGCCAGCTTAAGTTCTTTCAGCGGCCGGGAGATCTTTTCCTTGATCTTGCTGAAGCCGATGTCGTTCTTCAATATCTCCAGCAGGTGCAGCACCTCCACCCGGCCCTTGTATTCGGCATCCTTGTCCTTGATGAAGAAATTGATCTTCTCCAGCTTGTCCTTATCTTGCTGCACCATCAGGTTGGACATCTTCAGGGTATGGTAACACATGCTGCACAGGGTGGTCAGCCTGTCCCGTCCCAGCTCCTGGGTATGGACCAGCAGCCTGACCGGAGCCACATGGTTGATCAGGTTGTCGGAGGCCAGGGAATAAACGGTGCCGCAGCAGTTCCATCGGGGCAGCTCATCCAGCTCCCAGCCCAGGGCTTTCATTGATTCCCTGGCCGAAAGGTCGAAATTCTTGGCGGTGTTGGAAAGGGTACAACCGGGATAATAGGATATCTTGTTCATGTTTTCTCCATTTCCATTAAACCTTAACCACAGAGGCCCAAAGACCCAGAGATAATTTATAAGATGACCCTTTTGATGCCCCGTTTCATCATGTCGGTATTAAAGTTCAGCAGCAAACCCAATTTCATTTTCGTCAACTTAAGATATGTCAACACCTGCGCCACATGGACAGGTAAAATCATCTCGACGCATTTTAATTCGACAACCACTGCTTCATTCACCACTAGATCGAGCCTGTATTTCTCGGATAGCACCATACCCTTATACTGTATCGGCAATTCCTTTTGCCGAGTGTACGGCAACCCATCCAGGTCAAATTCCTTGCACAAGCACTCTTCATATATCGACTCAAGAAGACCGGGGCCCAATGTCCTGTGCACTTCAATCGCGCACTTGATGATCCGCTCAGTTATGATATTCTCTGTGTCCAATGATTTCTCCGTGTCTCTGTGTCTCTGTGGTATAAAACAAAAATCAGCCGGACTGCTTGCGCAGGCAACTGATCAATGCGATCTGGGGAACCTCTTCCAATATCTCTTTGGGTATCTTATTGCCGTCCACCCGGTCCAGCCTTTTTCTGACCAGCAGCTGGCGCACCGCCTCCATCACCTTGGCCAGGTCGATGCCCTTGGGGCAGCGCACCCCGCAGGTGAAGCACGACAGGCAGGCCCAGATCGATTCGGAATTCTTCACCTTTTCGTACTCGCCCATCTGCAGCAGTTTCCAGATCTGGTTCGGGGCGATGTCCATCCGGTCGTGCATGGGGCAGCCAGCCGAACAGGATCCGCATTGCATGCAGCGGAAGACCTTCTCCCCGCTGATCTCCTCGATCTTCAAAAAGATCCTGTCGCCGATCCTCTCTCCGCTGAGTTGCAGGGTATCGTTGGTCTCGACCGGGGTGTAATTCAGAGGTGCTTTGGCCATTATTATTCTCCCAATTTGATATTTTTCTAAACAAAAAAGGATCCAAAAAAAGCGTTGACGATCAAAGGTGATATTGAATCCCCTTCTATTGTCCGGAAGCACCTTCCGTGAAAATTCCCTGTTTTTCAAGTTTACCACATAATTTCAAAAAGTCAATAGATAATCTGCCCTTTCAGTTTATGGCCGATCACAGAACGCTCTTCAGCGCCTTGCCCATCTCGGCCGGGCTTTTGGCCACCTTTATTCCGCAGGATTTTAATACCCTGACCTTCTCCTGATAGGTTCCCTTGCCTCCGGAGATGATGGCCCCCGCATGCCCCATCCGCTTTCCCTTGGGAGCGGTGGCCCCGGCGATGAAAGCCGCCACCGGCTTGTCGAAGTTCTTCTTTATCCACCGGGCGGTCTCCTCCTCCATGGACCCGCCGATCTCGCCGATCATCAGCACCGCCTTGGTCTGGCGGTCCTTCTTGAACAGCTCAAAGGCGTCGATGAACGTGGTGCCTATCACCGGGTCCCCGCCGATCCCAAGGCAGGTCGACTGCCCGATCCCCATCTGGGTCAGCTGGTTGACGGCCTCATAGGTCAGGGTTCCGCTGCGGGAGATCACCCCCACCCCGCCCTTCTTGTGGATGGAGGCCGGCATGATGCCGGCCTTGGCCAGGCCGGGGGAGATGACACCGGGACAGTTGGGGCCTATCAGCCGGGTTCTCTTTCCCATCAGGTAGCGCTTGACGAACAGCATGTCGTTGACCGGGACGCCCTCGGTGATGCAGATCACCAGTTCCATTTCGGCGTCTATTGCTTCGATCAGGGCATCCTTGCAGAAATTTGCCGGAACGAATATCATGGAGGTGTTGGCTCCGCCTTTCTCCCGGGCCTGGGCCACGGTGTCGAACACCGGAAAGCCCTCATGAATGGTCCCGCCTTTTCCGGGCACCACCCCGCCCACCACCCTGGTCCCATATTCGGCCGATTTCAGGGTGTGAAAGGTGCCGTGCTTTCCGGTGAACCCCTGGCATACCAGCCGGGTGTTTTGATCAATCAGAATGGCCATAGCCCTCAGCCTCCGCAACAATTTTTTTGGCCGCTTCGTTCAACGAACCGGCCGGGGTTATTTTCAAACCGGACTCAGCCAGTATCTTTTTCCCCTGCTCCACGTTGGTGCCGTCCAGCCGGGCCACTATCGGCACCTTCACCCCCAGGGTCCTGGAGGCCGAGACGATCCCCTCGGCGATCACGTCGCATTTCATGATCCCGCCGAAGATGTTCACCAGGATCCCTTTTACATTGGGGTCGCTTAAGATTATCTTGAAGGCCTCGGTCACCTTTTCGGCGGTGGCGCTGCCGCCCACATCCAGAAAATTAGCCGGGCTGCCGCCGTGGAATTTGACGATGTCCATGGTGGCCATGGCCAGGCCGGCTCCGTTGACCAGGCAACCGATGGTCCCGTCCAGCTTGATGTAGCTCAGGTCGTATTTCGAGGCCTGGACCTCGTTGGGGTCCTCCTCATTTATATCCCGCAGTGCCTGGATCTCCTGGTGGCGGCCCAGGCCGTTGTCGTCAAAGTTGACCTTGGCGTCTATGGCCAGAAGCTTTCCGGCCTTGGTCTTTACCAGCGGATTGATCTCCACCAGAGAGGCGTCCTTCTCTATGAAGAGATTGAATAACCCCCTCATGATGGCGGTCAGCTGCTTGGCCAGGTCCCCGGTGAACCCCAGTTTTCCGGCCATCTCCAGGCCATGAAAGTTCTTGAACCCGCTGAAGGGATCTATGTAAATTTTGACGATGCTGTCGGGCCTTTCCTCGGCCACCTTCTCTATCTCCATCCCGCCCTCGGTGGAGGCCACAAAGACGTATTTGCAGACCGCCCGGTCGATCAGCAGGCTGAGATAATATTCCCGGTCGATGTCCACCGCCTCGGTGATCAGCAACCGGCTGACCAGACGGCCCTGCGGGCCGGTCTGGTTGGTGACCAGGTTCATCCCCAGAATATTCCTGGCCTGCTCCAGGGTTTCCTCTTTGCTTCGGGCCAGCTTCACCCCGCCGCCCTTGCCCCGCCCCCCGGAGTGTATCTGGGCCTTGACCACATAGCCGGGGCCCGGAAGCTCGTTTAGTTTTCTCCCGATCTCTTCGAGCGACTGCACCATGAACCCCCGGTCCACCGGAACGCCGTAGCTTTTCAGCAATTCCTTGGCTTGATATTCGTGGACATTCATCTAACCTGCTCCAAATGTTATACGGATAATTTTTGTCATTTTAAGCCATGCCGAATCTGGGAAAATTCATGCTGAGCTGGGCAGTCTTCGCCCAGCTCAGTATTCTCTTCTGCTATTGAGGCAAAGGCCGAGAACGGCCTAAGATCGGGAGGTAGTCTCTGCCCTTGACCCAGCCCTTAAGGGCTGGGTCAAGAACGCCTGTCGAAAGCAAGCAAGGCTGGTCATGGCCTTCTGCTTGCTTTCACTAATGTATTCGTCAGGCTTTTTTGAATTTCTTGGGCCCTTCCTTGTACAGGTCGTTCCCCTCAGAATCGGTGGCCACGATGGCCGGAAAATCCTCCACCTCGTATTTGCATACCGCCTCGGGGCCCAGCTCCTCGTAAAGGATGGGGGTGGATTTCTTGATGGCCTTGGAGATCAGGGCCGCGGCCCCGCCGATGGCGGCGAAATACACCGCCCCCTTTTCCTTCATGGCCTTGATGACCTCTTCGCTGCGCTCGCCCTTGCCGATCATGCCCCGCAGCCCGGCTTTATGGATCATGGCCGGGGAATAGGCGTCCATCCGGTAGCTGGTGGTGGGGCCGGCGCTTCCGATGGCCTTTCCCGGCTTGGCCGGCGACGGACCTACGTAGTAGATGATCTCTCCCTTCAGTTCCACCGGCAGCTTGCCGTCCTTTTCCAGTGCCTCGCACAGTCTTTTATGGGCGGCATCCCTTCCGGTATAGATGGTTCCGGTGATCAGGACTTCGTCGCCCATCTTGAGGGACCGGGCGGTCTCCTCGGTCAGGGGGGTGGATATCTTTTTTGGATTTGCCATAATGAGATTCTCCTATAATACGCGATGGGCATGCCGGTGGGCATGACAGTTGACATTCACCGCCACCGGCAGCGAGGCCAGATGGCAGGGATGATGCTCGATATGGATGGCAAAGGAGGTGACATTGCCCCCCAGACCCTGGGGGCCGACCCCGGAATTGTTGATCCGGTGAAGGATCCTCTTTTCCAATTGGTCATATCGTTCATCCTGGTTGAGGGCATTCAGCGGCCACATCAGGGCCTTCTTGGCCAGATAGGCCACCTTTTCAAAGGTGCCGCCGATGCCCACCCCCACCACCGTGGGTGGACAGGGGTTTCCCCCGGCCTTGACGATGGTGTCCACCACGAAATCGATCACCCCCTTCTCCCCGGCCGACGGCGGCAGCATGGCCAGCCGGCTCATGTTCTCGGCTCCGCCGCCCTTGGGGGCCATGGTGATGTCCAGCTTGTCCCCGTCAACGATGTCCAGATGAATGATGGCCGGAGTGTTGTCCCCGGTGTTTTTCCGGGCGAACAGGGGGTCGTCCAGGGAAGATTTTCTGAGGTAGCCATCCTTGTACCCCTGCCGCACCCCCTCGTTGACGGCATCCTTGAGCAATCCCCCGTCGATCTTGACATCGGCGCCGATGTTGATGAAGAAAACCGACAGTCCGGTGTCCTGGCAGATGGGCACCCTTTCATCCTTGGCGATCTGGGCATTCTTGAGGCACTGCTCCAGAATGGATTTCCCCAGGGGCGATTCCTCCTGGGCCACGGCCTTCTTAAACCCGTCGATCACATCCTGGGGCAGGTCGTAATTGGCCTCCAGGCACATCTCCTTGACCGTCTCCACTATCTTTTTGTATTCGATGGTCCGCATTATGCGTCTCCTTATATTAATTTATCCTTGCCACAGAAGCACGAAGACACTGAGTTTTTCTTTGATGGTCCCAAATTATTAGACGGCTGGGCACTCGAACAAGTATTCGAATTTTCTCTGCGCCTCGGTGTCTCTGTGGTAAAGGTTATTTTATCTGGGCCACCGCCCTTTTGACCGCCGCCTCCAGCATCTCCACCGGCGGTTTTTTGATCATTCCCAGCTCCATCATCTTGTCGGTTATCTCCCGGGCCTCTTTGATATCCGTTTCGGCCTTGGTGAAGGCCTCCTGGGCGGTCATCTTCACCCGGGCCACTCCGTCCTTGATGGCCTGCATGGCCACGTCGCGGGCCTCGGTGGGAAACACCTCGGCGTCGCTCATCTTGGGGATGATATTGTCCGGCGACAGCGCTTTCTTCTCGGCGTAGTCGGCCAGCGAGTGGGCGGCGGCGATGGCCATGTTGTCGGTGATCTTCTTGGCCCGCACCATCAGCGCCCCTTTCAGGATGCCGGGAAAGCCCAGGGAATTGTTCACCTGGTTGGGAAAGTCGCCCCGGCCGGTGGCCACGATGTAAGCCCCGGCCTCTTTGGCGGCGTAGGGATATATCTCGGGCACCGGGTTGGCGCAGACGAAGACGATGGACTTGGGGGCCATCGACTTGATCCATTCCGGTTTGATGACGTTGGGGCCGGGGGTGGACAGCGAGATCAGCACGTCGGCCCCCTTCATGGCCTCCTCCATGGTCTTGACTCCCTTGGGATTGGTCTTCTGGCAGATCTCCCACTTGCGGTAATGGGCCGGATTGCTCTTGATATCCTCCCGGAATGGGCCCAGGGTGCCCTTGGTGTCGAACATGATCATGTTCTTTGCATCGCCGCCGTCGGTCTCTATCAGGCGGAAGATGGTGGTGTTGGAGGCCCCGGCGCCGTAGAATACGATCTTGACCTCGGACATCTTCTTCCCCACTATCTTCAGGGCGTTGATCAGGCCGGCCAGGGTGACGCAGCCGGTCCCCTGGGCGTCGTCGTGCCACACCGGAATGTTGCATTCCTGGCGCAGGGTGTCCAGAACCTTGTAGCAGTTGGGCTGGGAGATATCCTCCAGGTTGATGGCCCCGAAGCTGGGCTCGGCCATCTTCACGAAATCTATTATCTTCTGGGCATCATGTTCGCCCTTGCTGTTGCGGCTGTCCATGCACAGAGCCACCCCGTCGCAGCCGCCCAGATATTTCATCAAAAAGGCCTTGCCCTCCATCACCCCCAGGCCGCCCGGGGGGGTGCAGTCTCCGTCGCCCAGCACCCGGGTGGAATCCGAGACCACCGCCACCAGGTTGCCACGGTTGGTGAGGTCGAACGAGGCGTCGTTATTGTCCCTGATGGTGGTGGAGATCTTTGATACCCCCGGCGTATACCAGATGTTGAACCAGTTGAAACCATAGACCCCGGCCTTGGGCACGGTGATCATCTTGCCGCCGTAATATTTATGAAGGTCATAAGCCAGCTCTTTAAGCAGAATCGTTTTCCCCTTAGCCAACTGTTCCTGGGTGAACCCATCCGGAAACAATTCTTCCAGATTTTTCAGGGTCAAATCAAAATTCGCCATAGCCCGACTTCCTTTCATTTTTAGTAGCTTCGGTATTTTGGTTATATTATATTAAAACATAAATCGACCAGTCTTGTAAAGAAAAAAAAACCTCTCCATCGGTGTTGGTGAAGAGGTTTGTTAAATCAACATATTTCCGGGACTTTATTGCCGCCTTTGGTTCATTTGATGCCGGACAGGAAAGGTTCTCCGGCTGGACCGGAATCCCGTGGTCGCGCAGCAGCTGGCGGGCTTGGTATTCGTGAATGTTCATGATTTTTATTTAGTATTGTTAAATAAAATAGTGTTTAATGTTTTTATGCTTTGGTTGACAAATATGCAATATAACTCACAAAGCACATAGGCAAAATACTTATGAAAGGTATGAACAAAAAACCTATAACAGACGTTGATGACCCTGGTGAATTTGTATATATTGAATGCCAAATTGAAAAATGACCTGCTATTGTTGCTATAAGTGAACCAACGATCCCCCCTATGCACATGGCGTATGCTTTTCTTATAGATCCTTCTGAAGTGTAATAAAGCAAATATGCTGTTAGAACAAAAAACGGAATTAAGCTTGTTAATTCAATAAAAAATAAATTATGACCTTCTTTAAATTGTGAAACATATATCTCCTGAATTGCTATAAATAATCCGATTTTACCATAAAACACTTTTACATATAATAATACTGCTGGAGCCACAAGAACACCAACAAGCAAAGGCAAAAAAGAGCAGAATAGACGTTGTTTTAAATTCTTCATATCACGCCACCCTATTTGTCTCAATTCCCTTTTCAAAATCCGCAATATTTCTAAACGTCACTTCCAACTTCCTCAACAGCGCCTCCTGCGTCTTATAGCCTAAATGCGGCGTCAGCACTGTATTCTTCGCGGTCAGCAGGGGGTTGTCTTGGGCCGGCGGCTCGCTGCCGAACACGTCCAGCCCGGCGCCGGCCAGTTTTCCATCGTTGAGCGCCTGGGCCAAAGCCGCCTCGTCGATCAGCCCGCCCCGGGCGGTGTTGATCAGATAAGCCGAGGGCTTCATTTTGGCGATCCGCTCCGCGTTCATTATATGCTTGGTCTCGGCGTTAAGCGCCAAGTGCAGGGAAACTATGTCCGCGTTCTTCAGCAGATCATCCATACTGCAGTATGTCCCGCCCAGTTTCTCAAATTCTTCTTTTTTCACCCGGTTGTAACCCAGCACCTTGCAGCCGAAGGCGGCGAACAGTTTTGCCGCGGCCAGCCCGGTGGCCCCGGTGCCTACTATCCCCACGGTCTTGCCCTTGAGCTCGACGCCATCGGGGAAGGCATAGAACTTTTCTCCGGTCTGGCGGGCATGGGCATCGCCCCTGGGAATGCTGCGGAGAAGCGATAACGCCAGGCCCAGCGCCAGCTCGGCCACCGAGTCGGTGGAATACCCCGGGGTGTTGTAGACCGCGATCCCCTTCTCCCGGCAGGCCGCCAGGTTCACGTGGTCGTACCCGGTAAAGGAGATGGAGATCATTGACAGCGCGCAGTTCCGGATGGTCTGGCCGTCTATCGGCAGACTGCCGGTGATCAGGTACTTGGCGCTGCCCATCATCTCGGTCAGCGGTTTGCCCCCGGCCAGCTCCGAACCCTTCCAGACCAGTGCATGTCCGGGCAGGATCTCAGCAAAGCGCTGCTGCACCAGCTCCCGGGGCACGCCCAGCGTCTGGATCAGTATGACCTCTGAAGGTTTGTTCATTGATCGAAAAGTGGAATAATTACTGATTTGGGTGTCTGCATAAATAAAACCTCTTCCTTAAAATAACGAAGAGGTTTTATCAGCCTGTTAATCCACGGCCTTTTTATCTGCTATCCTTGACATTGCTTTTTTATCTTCCGCCTTTGGCCTTTTTGCCGCGGGGAACAAAGGGCTCCGCCGGGCGGCTGGCCATGCCGCTGGCAACGGTGGTGCTTCTTAGGGAATTATCTGTCTTGACCGCCGTCTGCGGCCTGGGCCCCTTGGGACTTTTGCTCCTCGACTTGAAATCATTCACCGGCCGTGGAGCCGGCCTTTCCCTGGCGGGCTGGGGCTTTGGCGGAACGGGCCTGGCCTGAGGCTGCACCTTGCCGGCGGACTGGGGTTTTGGCGGAACGGGCCTGGCCTGAGGCTGCACTTTGCCGGCCGGCCGGGGCTGCGGCCCCCTGCCTTTTGGGGCTCCCCGGAATTTTCCCCGGTCGCCGCCTTCGTGACGGGGGGCGGACGGGGTTCCTCTCTGGCCGGGCTTATCTCCCGGCAAACGCGGGGCGATTATCACCCGGCGGAAATCGGCGTTGCCCACCGCGAAGGTCTTGACGTCGGGGTTGTTCTCCAGGGTCTTGTGGACGATCTTCCTCTGGTGGGGCGGCATCGGTTCCATCTTGTGCTCCTGGCCGCTTTCCTTGACCTTGGCCGCCAGCTGCAAAGCGCGGGTTTTCAGGTCGTCGTTCTGCTTCTCCCTAAAGCCCCCGATATCCAGGCGGACCTCATATTCCGAGTCACGGTAGATCTTGTTGATAAGATATTCCATGGCGGTGATGGCCGCCCCTTGGTTGGCCTGGAGGTATTTTTCGCCCTCGAAAGAATCTATGGTGGCTACCAGAAGGTTTCCCTCCTCGTGGAAGGAACTGACCATGCCCGGGATATCCATCTTTTCCAGGATGCCCTCCACCAGCCGCTTGACCCTGGGCTGGGGAAGCACTTTGAGCCTGACCTTGGCCGGCTTGCCCCCGAATATTCCCAGAAATCCGGCGGAGCCCAAGCTGACTATCTCTATCTCCACGTCCTCCCGGTGGATCCCCATTTGCGCCAGGCCCTTGTCGATGGCCTGTTCAACTGTCTTGGCCTCTTTTTCTATGAATACGCTCATTTGGTTCTCTTTTGATTTGGTTCTTAATTTAAAAGTGATGTCTGTCCCGCCTTGGCAATGAACGGCGGATCAGTCCTCGATGGGTTTGTGGCGGATATGGATGATGTACTGTTCGCCGATGGAAAGGATGTTGTATATCAGCCAGTAGAGGTTAAGCCCGGCCGGCAGGCTGCTGAATATGAACACCATGAACGGCGGCATCATATAGATCATGAATTTCTGCTTGGGGTCCACCGTGGTCATCTTCTGCTGGAAGAACATGGCTATCCCCATCAGGGCCGGCAGCACATAATAGGGATCCTTGATGGCCAGGTCGTTGATCCAGAAGATGAACGGGGCCTGGCGCAGTTCGATGGTGTTGGCCAGCACGCTGTACAGGGCGAAGAACACCGGCATCTGGAGAAGCAGCGGCAGGCAGCCGCCCAGCGGATTGACCCCGTGCTTCTTGTACAGGGCCATGGTCTCCTGGTTCAGTTTGCCGGGATCCTTCTTGTACTGTTCCTGGATCTTCTTCATCTTGGGCTGGAGCTGCTGCATGTGCTTCATGGACTTCATGCCCTTGTAGGACAGCGGGAAGAAGGCCAGCTTGATGATGATCGAGAACAGGATGATCACCAATCCGTAGTTGGGAATGAAGCTGTGCAGGAACAGCAGCAGCCATAATATCCCGCGGGTCACCGGCTGCAGGGGTTTCCACCCGGTATCGGCCACCTTGTCAAGCTGGGGGAAAACCCCGGCCAGTATCTGATGCTGGATGGGACCCAGATATACCACAATGCTGTCGTAGCCGGATGGTTCGGCCTTCAGCGAGAGCCGGCTGGAGACCCGACCGTCATTCAGCCCCTGCTTGACCGCCACTGCTTTCTTGTTGGACGGGATCATGGCCGCCAAAAAATACTTGGTGCGCACCCCGCTGAAAATTATATCTCCAGGAACTTCATCAATATCCGGGTTGGCTAATTTTTTTGCCTTGTCGGTCTCCAGCTTCTGGCCCAGCATCGAGACAGCGGCGTACTCGTTCTCGTCTATCTTCTGGTCCTTCTCGGTAAAATTGAGCCCGCAGTTCCAGAAAAGATTATAGCTCCTGCCCAGGACAACGTTATCCGGCTTTTCCAGATAGATGTTAAGCGCCAAGCCCGAACCATTGTCCAACACGGCATAGCGTTTTTTGACGATCAGCCCGTTGCCCAGTTTGATCTGGTAGGTCACCGATCTGTCGGTCTCCTCAGACACCATGAATGCATACTGCGAAAGATCCACCGGAACGCCGTTGGCGGCAAGGTCCATGGTCAGGGCCCGGCCGTTCTCCGGGATCAACTGGACCGCCTGGCCGTCCGGCAGTTTGTAGCCCTTGAGATCGTACTCCACCAGACAGGCCCCCTGATTGCTGAACACCGCCCTGAGATCGGCGGATTCCAGCGTTGACTGGACCACCGGGATCTGCGGGGCGGTTTCCTGGACCGAAGCCCTGTTTGGGGTTTGAGCAACTATCGTGGCTTCCGGCTGTCCGGCGGTGCTTTCCGCCTCCGGCAGGCCGGCCGCCGGCGATTGTTCCTGCGGCGGCTGGACCGGGGCTTGGCCCTTGGGGCTTAAATACTGGAAAGCCACAAATACCCCCAGGATCAGTATCAGCGCGACAAATGTTCTCTTGTTGGAATCCATTACTAAATATTCTTCCCTTCTTTTGTTTTGAGGCCGGGGACCGGGTCATAACCGCCGGCATGGAACGGATGGCAGCGCAGCACCCGGCGGACAGCCAGCCACGATCCGCGCCACGGCCCGTGAGTCCTGACGGCCCCCAGGGCATAGACCGAGCAGGTGGGGCTGTACCGGCAGGAATCGGGCAACAGCAGGCCCACCGTTATCCGGTAGAATTGGATGACAGATGCCAATATGAATGTCAGCAAGCCTCTCAGCATGTTTTAATTATCCTCCGATACAATCTTTCCCCGTTTGATAAGCTCGGCCATCGCCTCCCGCACCCTGATGTATTCAATAATCTGATTTGCGGAGAATACCAGATCGTAGCCCGGCTTCAGCCGGCATTTGATCCTGCGGTAGGCTTCGCGCATCCTGCGTTTCATCAGGTTTCGGGACACCGCCTTTCCCAGTTTTTTCCTTACGATAAAACCGGCCCTGGTGCCGGGCGCCCCCTTCCTTTGGCTGAAGATCAGGGAGATCCCGTCCTGGCCCAGGCGGGTGCCGGTTTTCAGAGCTTCGGTAATGTCCTGCGACCTCCGCAGCCGTTCATCCTTTTTGAATGTCTGGTCCATTACCGTCAACTGCCGCCCTCCGGCCCTTAGGTGTGCTTCAGGCTGACTTTTTCGTCGGACACCGTCAGCTTATGGCGGCCCTTGGCCCGGCGGCGGGCCAGTATTTTCCGGCCGTCAGCCGTTTCCATCCGATTGCGAAAACCGTGCTTTCTGGCCCTCTTCACCTGGCTTGGCTGGTAGGTTCTCTTGGTCATTTAATCCTCCTGTTTGGTTATCCAATGTTGAAAAGATGTATTTGCAAATTAGCGTATTATGATAGCTTAAAACAGCCCCAAAGTCAAGGTTTTTTAAGCCTTTGGGGGCCGTTTTGAGGTCGTGGCATCGCTAAAAGGGCCGCCCTTTAGGGCGGCCCTTTGTGGACAAAAGATATTTATCTTACTATCATCAGCTTCCTGGTGGAAACAAAGTCTCCTGCCTTAAGCTGGTAGATATAGACCCCGTTGGGCAGGAGATTATTGTTCCAGTTGATCTGGTGGTACCCGGCAGGCTTGGTTCCGATATCGAACCGTTTGACCGCCTGGCCCACCACGTTGTAGACCGTCAGGCTGACCTTCGATTCCCTGGGCAGCTGGTACTTGAAAGTGGTCTGCCCTCTTGAGGGATTGGGGTAGGCGTTGCCCAAGGCATAAACCTTTGGAATCGAGCCGGCCGGCCGGCCGGTTACGCCGGTCAGGTTATACAGCCAAACAGTCCTCGACGAACTTTGATTCCGGTTAAGATCGTGAGCGTGATCCCGGGCGCTGACCGAATAAGCTACGATCAGGCTGTCTCCCGCGGCCAATATCTGGGCCGGGATGTTGGCGGCAAAGGTATCTGCCGTGGCCCTGTTCATGGCCACGCTGTCCCCGTCGTAATGCAGAAAGGCCGTAAAGATGCCGGAAAAATCCCGGATGACCGCTTTCACCGGGTAGGGCCCGTAGCCGCCGATGGAATCCGCGTCATCCGGCAGGCTGTCCCACCAGGCGATGGTGGGCGGAACATTGTCCAGGTAATAGATGGGGTAGGTCAGAAGGTTGCCGGTCATGGCCGTGCCCAGCCCCAGGTTGTTGGTGGTGCCGCTTTGCGACAAGGGAACGATGTTGAGGTAATTCAGGCCCCACAGCAGGGAATCGCCGCCCCAGGCATAGGTCCAGTCCACCGTCTTGCCGGATCCATTCACCGAAGCCTGGTGCCAGGCCTCCTGCCCGGTCATCCATTTATCCAGCACATGGTCCAAAGTGATCCAGTTGGGCGGCCAGTTCACCGAGGCCGTGCCGGTGATATATGGCCGATGGGTATAACTGCGGTGGTTGGTGCTGCTGTCGACGACTGCCGTTATGCCGGTGTCCCACTCCCTAACCGCATCGATCACCGTCACGCTGCTGCCGCCGTTGTTCACCACGTAGATCCTGTTGCTTACCGGGTTCACCGCCAGGTCGCAGGGGGCGGGGCCGGCGGCTATGGCGCAGGTCGTATTGGTGGCCCCGTCGATCACCGTCACGCTGTCGTTGCCGACGTTGGCCACGAAGATCATGTTGCTTACCGGGTTGACCGCCACGTCATAGGGCGATGGTCCGGTGGCCACCGTAGTGGTGTCGTTGGTGGCCCCGTCGATCACCGTGACGCTGGCGCTGCCTTCGTTGGCCACGTAGATCCTGTTGGTCAGCGGATTGACCGCCACCGCCCGGGGTTTGGCGCCCACGGTCACTGTGGCCGTGTCGTTGGTGGCCCCGTCGATCACCGTGACGCTGGAGTCGTTGTAGTTGGCCACGTAGGCCTTGTTGGTCAGCGGGTTGACCGCCACCGCCCGGGGATTGGCGCCCGCCCATACGGTGGCCGTGCCGTTGGTGGCCCCGTCGATCACCGTCACGTTGGCATTGCCGTAGTTGGCCACGTATATCTTGTTGGTGGCCGGATTGACCGCCAGCGCGAAGGGGGCCGACCCGGTGGCCACGGTGGCGGTGTCGTTGGTGACCCCGTCGATCACCGTGACGCTGGAGTTGTTGCCGTTGGCCACGTAGACCTTGTTGGTCACCGGGTTCACCGCCACCGCCCGGGGGGTGGTCCGGGTGGGCACCGTGGTGGTTCCGCCGCTGGCTCCGTCGATCACCGTGACATTGTTGTCGTAGTAGTTCGCCACGTATGCCTTGTTGCTTACCGGGTTCACCGCCACCGCCCAGGGGGTGTCCCCGGCCGCCACCAGCGTGGTGTCGCCGGTGGCCCCGTCGATCACCGTGACATTGTCGCTGTTGGTGTTGGCCACGTAGACTTTATTCGTTACCGGGTTCACCGCCGCATCATAGGGGATGGATCCGGCCGCCACGGTGGTGGTAGCGTAATGGCCGCCGTCGATCACCGTCATATTGTCGCCCATATGGTTGATGCTGTAGATCTTGTTGGTGGCCGGGTTGACCACTATGGCCTGGGGCCAGGTAAAATTCCCGGTGGAGATATTGGTTACGGCATGGGTGGCCCCGTCGATCACCGTCACGCTGTCCCCGGTATCGTTGGCGGTGTAGATCTTATTGGTCGCCGGGTTCACCGCTATGGCCTGGGGAGGCGATCCCAGGGCCACTCTGGTCTTGGCGTGGGTGGCCCCGTCGATCACCGTTACGCTGTTGTCGTTGTAGTTGGCCGCGTAGATCTTGTTGGTCACCGGGTTCACCGCCAGAGCTTGGCCTTCGCCATCCAATAACACGGTGCTGGTGTCGTCATGGCTGTCCCCGACCACCATCACCAACCGGCCGTCGCCCCTGGTGGCATAGACCATGTCGGTGGAGGGGTTCACCGCCACCGCAAAGGCGTAGGTTCCGCTGGGGGCTATGTTGATGGTCTCCACCCAATTATCAATACCGGACAACTCGGTCAGGTAATGGCTGCCGGCGTTGGCCACGTAGATCATGTCGGTCACTGTGTTCACGGCTATGGCGTAGGGCACGTCTCTTCCCGTCACCTTCACTGCGGAATTGTTGGTCCCGTCGATCACGGTGATATTGGCGCTGCCCTCGTTGGCCACGTAGATCTTGTTGGTCATGGGATTCAGCGCCACGGCGCGGGGATGGGTACCGGTCGCCACGGTGACGGTGCCATGGGTGGCCCCGTCTATCACCGTTACGGTGCTGTCGTCATAGTTGGCCACGTAGATCTTGTTGGTGTATGGATTGACCGCCAGGGCTATGGGATACTGGCCCACCCTCACCCTGGTCGCAGACAGGGTGGCTCCGTCTATTATGGTGACGCTGTCGGCGTACCGGTTGGCCACGTAGATCTTGTTGGTGACCGGGTTCACCGCACCGGCCACCGGCCAGGAGCCGGCTTTTATGGTGGCGGTGGCCCAGTCGGCCCGGCAGGTCGCCGCACCGCCCAGAAGCGTTGCCAGCAAGGCTAAAAACGGGATGATTATTTTTTTCATATCTGTTCCTTGTGAATTATGTTTTCAGGGAAAGCGCCACCAGTTTTTGATGATCCATTGTGAACATTTATGTTATCTTAAAACCACCCTAAATGCAAGATGAATTTCATTATGCCAGACAAAAGGGGCCGCCCCTTTGGGGCGGCCCCTTGGCAAAAAAGATATGTTCCCTTGAGGCCTGATGATGAATTTGACCGTCACCTGAACTCCGGGCTGATCAGGAAGAACAGCAGTCCCAGCGCCGCCAGCACGTACATGGCCGGGGCTATGGTCCTGGCCCGGCCGGTCAGGGCCTTGATCAGGACGTAGGATAGGAAGCCCAGGGTGATGCCGTTGGAGATGCTGTAGGTGAAGGGCATGGCGGCGATGGTGATGAAGGCCGGCACCGCCTCGGAGTAGTCGCTGAAATCTATCTTCAGCACCGGCTCCATCATCATGATGCCCACTATGATCAGGGCCGGGGCCACCGCCGCCGCCGGGACCAGGCCCACCAGCGGAGCCGCGGCCATGGCCGCCAAAAACAGCAGGCCGGTGACCACCGCGGTCAGCCCGGTCCTGCCGCCCTCCTCCACCCCGGCCGCGCTCTCGATGAACGAGGTCACGGTGGAGGTTCCGGCCAAAGCTCCCACGACCGGGCCCATGGAATCGGCCAGCAGCACCCGTCCCACCCGGGGGATCTTGCCCTTATCGTCCAGGAACTTCGCCTTGACCGACACCCCGATGATGGTCCCGGCCGTGTCGAAGAAGTCCACGAACAGCAGGGTGAAGATCAGCGCGGCGAACTGCCAGCGCAGGGCGCCCAGGATGTCCAGCTGGAAAAAGGTGGGGCTAAGCGAGGGGGCCAGCAGGCTAAGCCCGGCGCCGTCGGGCCGGAAGGCGGGGATGAGGCTGAGAAGCGTGCCGGCCGCGATCCCGATCAGGATGGCCCCCTTGACCTTCCTGGTCAGCAGGATGGTGGTGATGATGATCCCGACCGAGGCCAGCAGCACCTGGGGCCAGACCTGGGGACTGGCGAAGCGGGAGATGGTGACGAAGGTGGCCGGATGCGGGGCGATGATGCCGGCGTTGGCGAAGCCGATGAAGGTCAGGAACAGGCCGATCCCGGCGCTGATGGCGCATTTCAGGGAAAAGGGGATGGCGTCTATCACGATCTCGCGCAGCCTGGTCATGGTGACCAGCAGGATGATCACCCCCTCGATGAAGAAGAACCCCAGCCCGATCCGCCAGTCGATCCCCATCCCGGCGCAGATGCTGTAGGCGAAGTAGGCGTTGATGCCCATGCCGGGGGCCAGGGCTATCGGGTAGTTGGACAGCAGTCCCATGGCGATGGTGATCAGCCCCGAGGCCAGGCAAGTGGCCAGGGTCACCGCGCCCTTGTCCATCCCGGCGGCCGCCAGGATCATGGGATTGGCGGCGATGATGTAGGACATGGCCATGAAGGTGGTGATCCCGGCCAGGATCTCGGTCCGGACGTTGGTCCGGTTCTCCTTCAGTTTGAAGAGCCGGTCAAGCAAGGTCATCTCCTTGTTCGGGTGTTATTTTTTAAAGGTTTCAAGATAGAGGGCTACCGCCACCATCAGGTAGGCGAGGATCCTGATGGCTATCAACAGGGACTCCAATTGGATCTGCAAATCGAAAAGGGTGGCCAGATGGGTGCCTCCGAACAGGCCGAAGGCCAGGCCGACCATCAAAGCGGTCCGGTTCTTTTTATTCCGGTAGCCCCAGATGCCGAATCCCAGGATGACCAGGCATAAAATAAGGTTGATCAGGTATATCAGTTTGACAGCTTCGATCATGGGACCTCCTCGTTTATTATATTGTGTGGACAAGTTATTGATGCCGCAGAAAACCTTCCCTGCGGCATCGTTATGATGAACTCTTCCCTTAGTCCTTGGAGCTGGCCTTGACGGCGGTCCGTGGCTTGGGCTTGCCGGAGGTCTTTTTAAGCGCCTTCAATACCACCTTGGGCTTGCTTCCGCTTTCCAGATATATTACCTCGATCTGGGTGCCGGAGATGATGTCCCCGAAGCCGTATCCGTCATCGTGCTCGGCGGTGTAGAATTTCTTGCCGTCGCGGGAGATGATCCCGGAGAAGGCCTCGGTGGTATCCACCCCCAGCAGGTTCCAGGCCTTGTAACCGGTGATCATGCGGCCCTTCTGCTCCTCGACGACGAAGGTGTATTGGGATGACTGGACGTGCCCCCGGTCTTTGTGGTGGGAGACGGTCGAACCCTCCCAGGTCCCTACCAGATTGGGCTGGGGGCTTTTCTGGGTCCAGGCGGTCATGGCAAAAGCCAACCCGATAAGAACCACGATGGCTGCCAGTAATTTTTTCATGGGTTTCCTTTCGATAATGATTGTTATTGGTTTATATTTTTAATGGATTTCATTAAATCAACATTTTGTTATGTTATCTTAAAAGAGAAACAAAAGCAAGAAATATTTGGCATTGCAATAAAAAAGCCCATCTGATTGACGGGCTTGGGACTTGTGATATTAAAAAACGGTCTTTAATATTTTGCCGGCCCGGACAATATCCCCATCACTTACATCCAGGTGGGTCACCGCCCGCAGCTTGGTGGTTCCGAACGGTATAACCCACAGGCCCTTTAGGGCCAGCTTCTTCATGGCCTGCTCGGAATTCATGCCGGTCCGTTTGATGTCAAAAACGATTATGTTGGTCTGCACGCTCGTCAGATCGATTTTGATTTTTGATATTTGGGAAATCGTCTGGCCCAGCATCTTGGCCCTCCTATGGTCATCGGCCATCCTTTTGATGTTATGCTTCAGGGCATAAAGACCCGCCCCGGCCAAAATTCCTGATTGGCGCATGCCGCCGCCCAGCATCTTGCGGTTACGGGCCGCCACGGCAATGAACTTTTTTTCTCCGGCCAGCACCGAGCCCACCGGGCAGCCCATCCCCTTGGAGAAGCAGACCATCACCGAATCAAAATATTTGGCGTATTCTTTGAGCGGGATCCCTGTGGCCACCGAGGCGTTCCACAGGCGGGCCCCGTCCAGATGCATTTTGATCCCCTGCTTTTTGCATATGGCCGATATCTTTTTGATCTCATCCAGCGGATAGACCGTTCCGCCCGCCCGGTTGTGGGTGTTCTCCAGGCAGACCAGGGTGGTGGCCGGCTGATGAATATCATTCGGGCGGATGGCATCCTGTACCTGTCTGGCAACCATCACCCCGCCGGGCCCGCTCAGGGTGTTGAACTGCACCCCGGACATCACCGCCGCCCCGGCCACCTCGTAGCGGAAGATGTGCGATTCGTAATCCAGGATCACCTCATCCCCCGGCCGGGTATGGGTCATGATGGCCAGCTGGTTCCCCATGGTGCCGGAGGGCACGAACAGCCCGGCCGGCTTGCCCAGCAGTTTGGCGGTCTCGTTTTGCAGTTTGATGACGGTGGGGTCGTCGCCCAGCACGTCGTCGCCCAGCGGCGCGGCCATCATGGCCTTGATCATGGCCGGGGTGGGCCGGGTGACGGTATCGGAACGCAGGTCTATTATCTTCATCTTGATTTATTGTTTGTGATTTTAGTTTTTCGCGGTTTGAAATGTTACCCGAATTTAGCTGAAAAGATAAACGGAATTTTGGAATCTATGAATCTACGACTGGTGGCGATTTCTAAAGAAAAGGTATATCCGCTCCGAGACATATTGCTTATACCTATTGGGATATAAAAATCATAATTGGTTTTGGGTTCTGGAACATTCCATCCTGCTTTATAAAATACATCGCTACCTGGTAACGGGGGTATTGCCGTTACCAAAACTCCAGTATATAATGTGGTCCTCATATTTCTTTGCCCTCTGAAATGATATTTTGGTCCGGCATAATAACCCCAAATACCGCCGCCTGCTTCAATGTTCAATATGGGCAATATAAAATAATCTAACGACGCCGAAACAAGTATTGTCGGGCCGCCCAAATTCAAACTTAAACCCATAGGCCTTTTAACCCTCGGGTTCTCAACCGCAAAACTTGTTGCTTCTTGCGTATATATGACCGAACTAAACAATAGGGCGATTATAAGGAGTTTGATTTTTTTCATATTTAATTTATCTTCGTTTATGCCATACATGCAGTTTTGGGCGATGAGCTCTTCGCCTCTAAAGTCACACCGCTTCAAACCTTTTCAAACACCGCCTTGCTTTCCACCATATCTTCCCTCTCCTTACGGGGGAGGGATTAAGGGAGGGGTCAAACATTCCAGAATCTCCTCCGCCGCCCGCCGGGCCGCTCCCGGCTCGCCCAGTAACTGCGGGATCCTGGCCAGTTCGTTGATCACCGCCTGGCGCGGAGGACCGTCTTCCAATAGCATCTTGGCCATCAGGAAGATGGCCCCCGGCCGGGCCTCCCATTGCAAAAACTCCGGAACCACCTTCTTGCCCGCCACCAGGTTCACCAGCCCGATGAACGGGAGTTTGACCAGGGACTTGCCGATGATAAATGACAGGGGATTGGTCCTATAGATGATGATCATCGGGGTCCCGGCCAGGCCTGTCTCCAGGGTGGCGGTGCCCGAGGCCACCAGTACCAGGCGGCTGTGGGCCATCAGATCATAGGCCTGGTTTTCTACCAGGGCAACATTGATGTTGCATCTATCCAGCTGCTCTTTTATATATTGCCGGTCGATATGGGGCGCCAGCCCCAGACCGAACTGAATGTTTTGATCTTCGTTATGAAGCAGCTGGCAGGCCTGCAGCATGGCCGGCAGGATCTTCTCCACCTCCTGGCGGCGGCTGCCCGGCAGTATTCCTACCAAAGCTTCATTAAAATTCAATCCATGCTGCCGGCAGAATTCCTCTTTTCCCAGAGAGGGTTTCACGGTATCCCTCAAGGGGTTCCCCACATATTTGGCCGGCACTTTCAGCCTTTGGTAGAATTTCTCCTCGAAGGGCAGGATCACCAGCATCTTCTTTACTAGGCGCCTGATCAACCTGACCCTCCGTTTACCCCAGGCCCACACCTGCGGTGAAATGTAGTAGACGACCTCGATGCCCGCCTTTCTGGCGATCTTGGCGAAACGAAGATTGAACCCGGGGTAATCTATCAGCACCAACAGATCGGGCTGGCGACTGACCAGCAGCTCCTCCAACCTTTTGAAGACCGAACGGATGAACGGCAGATGGGCCAGCACCTCCACAAAGCCCATGAAGGAGAATTCCCTGATGTGGTAGACCAGCTCCATGCCGGCCGCCTGCATGCTCTCCCCGCCGATGCCGTAGATCTCCAGGCCGGGGTCCAGCTTCCTGAGTTCGCGCACCAGCATCCCGCCGTGCAGATCGCCGGAGGTCTCCCCGGCAATGATCATTATTCTGGTCATAACTGTAAATTCTTTGCCGTACGATTTTCAAGTATAGCAGTTATTTGCTTTTCCTGGCAAGCCAAATGTTAAAAAGCCCCTCCGCTTTTTCTTGACTAAAAGATGCCCCAGCGGTTATAATCCCACCCATGCATCAATTATTAATGTGGTCCATATTCTCGGTGATGGTGTCGGGAATGCTTTTTATCGATATCTTTGCCACCAGCCACCGTCATCACTCCATGTCCACCCGCAAGGCCCTGTTGTGGAGCATCGTCTGGATAAGCACCGCCCTGGTGTTCTGCCTGGGCATCTGGTATTTCCAGGGCCGGCTGCGGGCCCTGGAATTCCTGACCGGCTATATAATAGAAAAATCGCTTTCGGTGGACAACCTGTTCGTATTCATCATGATCTTCGCCAGCTTCAAGCTGGGGCCGGAGCGCCAGCCGCTGGTGCTCAAATGGGGCATCCTGGGCGCGGTGATCATGAGGGTGGTGCTGATCCTGTTCGGGGTGGCCCTGATGCAGGCCTTCCACTGGGTGATCTACGTCTTCGGGGCCATTCTGCTGTTCACCGCCTACCGCATGGCCTTCGACGAAGCCCAGGACATCGAGATCGAAAAGCACCTGATGGTCAGGCTGTCGCGCAAATTGTTTCCCGTCAGCTGCGCCGACAATAAGGAAAAATTCTTCGTCCGGGAGGCCGGAAAACTTTGCGCCACCTCGTTATTCGTGGCCCTGCTGGTGGTGGAGGCCTCGGACCTGGTCTTCGCGGTGGATTCCATCCCAGCGGTGCTGGGCATCACCCGGGACCCCTTCATCGCCATCACCTCCAACATCTTCGCCATCTTGGGCCTGCGGGCCCTGTATTTCCTGCTGGCCAACATCGTCATGAAATTCCGCTTCCTTAATTACGGCGTGGCGCTGATCCTGGGCTTTGTGGGGGTCAAGATGATCCTGGCTGATGTCTTCCACATCTCCATCGGCCTGTCGCTGGGGGTGATCATCCTTATCTTGGCCGGTTCGATCGTGGCCTCGCTGCTGCTAAAACCCAAAGAATAGTTGTTTCCGGACGATACCACCTGCGCCCGATAAACCTCCCGGGCGCTTTTTTATTTTTACAATGGGGTGGCCCGCACCGGTTTTTCGGCCACTGTCAGATAGACCCCGGCCAGTATCAGCAACCCGCCGAGAACCTCGAAGGCGGTGGGCATCTGCCTTAAAAAAGCCCAGGCCAGCAGGGCCGAGCCCACCGGCTCGGTGATGATCAGCATGGCGATCTTGGGGGTGGAGAAATATTTCAGCCCCCAGTTGAAGGTGCTGTGGCCGATCAGTTGCGGGCCCAGGGCCAGCAGTACGAAGAACAGCCAGGTCCGGCCGTCGAAACCCCATAGCGGAACCCTGAAAACCAGCGAGGCTGCTAACATTATGACGGCGGTGGTTCCGTAGCACAGGGTGATATAGGGCAGGATCCCCATCCTGTTGCGCAGGTACCGTCCCACCAGCAGATAGCAGGAGGCCATCACCGCCCCGCCCAGAGCCAGCAGGTTGCCGAAATTGGCCGGGCCCGAAAGGTCGGACCGGCCGGCGATCAGCCCGCCCCCCAGCAGCACCAGCATTATGGCCAGAAAGATCCTGATGCCTGGTTTCTCCCGGAACAACAGCCAGCCCAGCAGGCTGACGAACAGCGGATTGGTGGTGACGAATACCACCGAGCTGGCAACCGAGGTGTAGTTCAAGGAATAGATCCACAGGATAAAATGCAGGCTTAAGAAAAGCCCGGACAGGGCCGCCCATAAAATATCGGTCCGGCCAAGATGTTTGAAACCCTTTTTTGCCGCGAAGACCGGCAACAGAAGCAACGAGGCAAATCCCAGCCGGTAAAGAGCGATGGCCAGAGGCGGGGCCTGACAGCTTTTTATAAGCACCGCGGCAAATGATATGGCGGTGATGCCGGCCAGCATCACCGGCCAGAGGTACGGGGGCCGGTTTGGTTGTGGAGACATAAATTTATTGCTCAAGCTGATTCATCATTTCCCCCTGGATAGAATCCGGGAAACATTAGATACGTCTTTTATCCGCGACAGCCCGGCCATCAGGTTCTCCAGTTGTTCCCGGGAGCCTATCTCCACCGTGACCCTGATACTGTGCCGGCTGCTCCTGGTGGAGGACTTGGTGGCCTGGATCCTCAGCTTGGCCTGGTTGATGGCATTGACCACGTCGAACAGCAGGTCCGGACGATCCATGCCCTCGACATTCAGAATGACGGCATAGGACGATCCCGGCTCCTGTTCCACCCAGCTTACCTTGACCACCCGGTCAGGGCTGGAGGCCAGATTGCGATAGTTGGGGCAGTCCCGTCGGTGGACCGAGATGCCCTTTCCCAGGGAGATGTAGCCGAACACCTCGTCCCCGAAGATGGGCGAACAGCAGCGGGCAAAGCGCACCGCCACATTATCCACCCCGGCCATGCCGATCCCCGAAGGACGCTGGTTGATCTTCCTGGCAGGCGGCAGGGAAGCCGCCGGCGTGGCCGGCAGTTCCGGGCTGATCAGGGCCTTGATCTTTTTGACCACCGTCCCGGCGGCCAGCTCGCCGTAGCCCACCGATACGAAAAGATCATCCGGCGAAGCGAATTTATAGTGCTCCAACAGGGAGCGGATTATCTCGGAATTATCCAGGGCGATCTCCAGCCGGTTTTTCCTGGTCTCCACCAGCAGCGCCTCCCGGCCCAAAGCCACATATTCCGGCCTTTTTTCCTTTTTGAACCATTGCCGGATCTTGTTCCTGGCGTGGTGGCTGCGCACCACCTTCAGCCAGCCGGCCGAGGGGCTGCTCTGCTTGGAGGTCAGTATCTCTGCAATGTCGGCGTTGTTGAGCTTGTACTCCAAGGGAACTATCCGGGAGTTGACCTTGGCCCCGATGAAACGGTGGCCCACCTCGGTGTGTATCCGGTAGGCAAAATCCAACGGGGTGGAGCCGGCCGGCAGGTCTATCACCTGGCCCTTGGGGGTGAACACGAACACCTCTTTCTGCAGCAGGTCCAGTTTCAGGTTCTCGATGTACTCCCGGGCATCACGCGACTCCTCTTGCCAGTCCAGCATCCGCCTTATCCAGGGATAGACCTCCCCGGTAAGGTTGATGTCGGTGCCGGATTTTTTCTCCTTGTAGGCCCAGTGGGCAGCAATGCCGTATTCGTCGATCTGGTGCATCTCGCGGGTCCGGATCTGGACCTCCACCGGCTGGTTGCCCGGCCCGTAGATGGTGGTATGCAGCGAGCGGTAATTGTTGGATTTGGGCATGGCGATATAATCCTTGAAACGATCCTGAAAAGGCATCCACAGGCTGTGGATTATCCCCAGCACCTGGTAGCACTCCGGGACGCTGTCCACGATCACCCTTACCGCCAGCAGGTCGTAAATATCGTCGATGTTGCGGCCCTTGTCGTGCATCTTGCGGTAGATCCCGTAAAAATGCTTGGGCCGGCCCTCGATGATGAAATCCTTCATCTCGGCCGAGGCCAGGCTGTTCTTCAGGATGGCCTTCATCTCCGCTATCTGCTTCTCCCTCTCCTGGCGCTTCTGGGTCACCTTTCGGGAGAGCTCCAGATATTCCTCGGGCTCCAGGTAGGAAAGGGCCAGATCCTCCAACTGCCATTTGAAATCCCATATTCCCAGCCGGCTGGCTATGGGAGCGAAAACCTCCAGGGTCTCCCGGGCGATCAGCTCCCGTTTTTCCCGGGGCAGCGAATTCAGGGTTTTCAGGTTATTCAGCCGGTCGGCCAGTTTTATCAGGATCACCCGGATATCCTTGGCCATGGCCAGAAATATCTTCCTCAGGTTCTCCGCCTGATGGTCCACCGCCTGCCTGCCTGGCTTGAGGCCGCGGCTCTGCTCCCGGGGCAGGCTGATGGCCGCCAGCTTGGTGACCCCCTCCACCAGATCGGCCACCGGCTTTCCGAAGCCGTCGGCGATGCCCTGGTAGCCCACCTCGGTATCCTCCAGAACGTCATGCAGAAGGGCCGCAGCAATGGTGGAGACATCCATCCTGATGTCGGCCAGCAACAGGGCCACGGCCAAGGGGTGGACGATAAACTCCTCGCCGGAGGCCCTGGCCTGCCGGTGGTGGGCGGCGCTGGCCATCTGAAAGGCTTTCTCCAGCACGGCCCAATCCGCCGGGTCCTTATCGTACCGATTAAAGCTCTCTTTCAGCTTGCCGAACATCCTGTCCGGCGTGGGATTATTTCCGATATGGGCTTTGGTCATTATTGCTTCTTTTTAAAATATACGGCTTGACGTGGATTATTATAATGTAGTATCCTAATATCGTCAAGGCAAATGTAACCAATAGCAGCGAAAAGCATGGACCAAAGCTCAGCCCAAAAAGAGATAGCCCGGCTCCGCCGGGAGATAAAAAAACACGACCGCCTGTACTATGAACTGGCCCGGCCGGAGATTTCCGATGGGGAATACGACCTCCTGATGCAGCGTTTGATCGAATTGGAAAAACAGCATCCCGGCCTGGTGCTCCCCGACTCTCCCACCCAGCGGGTGGCGGGAAAGCCCCTGCCGGGCTTTACCCAGGTAAAGCATCCGACCCCGATGCTGTCGCTGGACAACACCTATAACGAAGACGATTTAAGGGAGTTCGACCAGCGGGTCTGCAAAGGCCTGACCGGACAGAGCTACCGCTACGTGGTGGAGCTGAAGATCGACGGGGTGGCGGTGGCTCTTTTTTACCGCCAGGGTTTGTTGGAATACGGGGCCACCCGGGGCGACGGAGTCAGGGGCGACGATATCACCGCCAATTTGAAAACCATAAGATCGATCCCCTTAAGCATTGATGCTTCGGAGTCGGAACTGGAGGTCCGGGGCGAGGTCTATCTCTCCAAAAAAGAATTTGCCAGGTTGAATGACATCAAGCAGCAGGAGGGCCAGGCTGTCTTTGCCAATCCCCGCAATGCCGCCGCCGGATCGCTGAAACAGTTGGACCCCCGGGCCGTCGCCCAGCGAAAGCTTTCCATTTTCGTCTACGGCATGGGCCGTCCCCCGGGGAACCTGGATCAGCATTATCAGGCGATGAAATTCATGAAGGACCTGGGGTTCAAGGTGAATCCGAATATAGGGTTGTGTCAGGACATCTCGCAGGTCATAGACTACTGTAACCGATGGGAGCAGAAGCGGGACGACCTGGATTATGAGATAGACGGCATGGTCGTCAAGCTGGATACCTATGCCCAGCAGAGGCAGCTGGGCGCCACCAGCCACAGCCCGCGCTGGGCCATCGCCTACAAATTCCCGGCCCGCCAGGCGGCCACCATTCTGCGTTCGGTGGAGTTCAGCCTGGGCCGGACCGGCGTGGTGACCCCGGTGGCCAACCTGGAGCCGGTGCAGCTTTCCGGCAGCATTGTCTCCCGGGCCACCCTGCATAATGATGATGAGCTTAAAAGAAAGGACCTGCATTACGGCGATACAGTGATCATCGAGAAAGCCGGAGAGATCATCCCCCAGGTGGTAAGGGTTGTGATTGAAAAACGGAATAAGAAGGCCGGACCCGTCGTCATGCCGCAAAATTGCCCGGTCTGCCATGCGCCCCTGAAAAGGCTGGAGGGCGAGGTGGCCTGGCGCTGCGGTAATGTATCCTGTCCGGCCCAGGTCAAGGGCCGGATCGAGCATTTCGCCTCCCGGGGGGCCATGGACATCGACGGGCTGGGTCCGGCGGTGGTGGAGTTGCTGGTCACTCAGGAATTGATAACGGATTTCGGGGATCTCTATGATCTCAGGAAGGCCGATCTGCTGCCGCTGGAAAGGATGGGCGAAAAATCCGCCGATAACCTTATAACAGCTATAGAAAAAAGCAAGGGCAACCCGTTCTGGCGGGTGGTGTATTCTCTGGGGATAATTCATGTGGGAACCCAGGCAGCCCGGGAGCTGGCCAAACGGTTCGAAGACATGGATTCCCTGGCCTCGGCCGGCTGCCAGGAGATATCAAAAATCTACGGCCTGGGTCCGGCGGTGGGGCAAAGCGTGGAGAATTTCTTCCGCAATCCCCACAACCTGAAAGTATTGGAAAAGTTGAAACGGGCCGGAGTCAGAATGAAATCAGATTCTTCCACCGGACACGGCGGGGCATTTTCGGGGATGACCGTGGTGCTGACCGGAGGGCTGGAGAGCTACACCCGGGAGCAGGCCGCCGAACTGATAATCAGCCAGGGGGGGAATATCGGTTCAGCAGTGTCAAAGAAGACCAGCCTGGTGTTGGCTGGCAGCGAGCCGGGTTCCAAATATGACAAGGCCAGAGCGCTGGGAGTAACGGTGATCGATGAAAGGGAATTCATCCGGATGGTAAAAGGTTTATGAACATGAACCATCATGTCGGCCTCAGGGGATCCATATTGAACCCGCTGTCTGTCGACCGCTGTCAGTGGTTGCCAGAGGGGCTTTTGGTATACGATAGGGCCGGCAAAATATTATACTGCGGTCCGAATAAAAAAATACCGGGATTGAAATACAAGCTTCTTGCCCTCGCCGGCAAAAACGTCATCATCCCTGGATTGATAGATTGTCACAGCCATCTGTCGCAGTTCGATGCCATCGGGCAGACCGGCTTCACTTTGTTGGATTGGCTGAAGAACCACATCTATCCGGCCGAAGTCTGTTTGAAAGATAAAAATAACGCCGAAAATACTTCCCAGAGATATTTCCAATCCCTTTTGGCCGATGGCGTGACGTTTTCGGTCCTTTACACCAATTTCAAAACCGGAGTGCTGGCCGCCCGAAGACAAGCTGAAAAATCCGGCATCCGGGCCATCATCGGATATACCCTCATGGACCGGGCAGTTCCGGGATACCTTAAACAAAATCCGGCAAAAACCATAGCGGAGTGCCGGGCCCTATCTGGCCTCTTCAAGAAGAGTGGAAATGGGCGCCTGTATTTTTCCCTTAATCCCAGGTTTGCCCCGGCCTGCACTCCGGGTTACCTTAAGAGGATAGGCCAGTTGGCCCAAAAAGAGGATCTATATATCCAGACCCACCTTTCGGAGAACCTCTTTGAGGTCAGGGCGGTAAAAAAGGCTTTCCCCAAGATCAAGACCTATGCCGAGGTCTATGACCGCTTCGGTCTGCTGACGGGAAAGACCCTGCTGGCCCACTGCATCCACTTGTCAAAAGCCGAACGGGAACTGGTAATGAAAAGAGGCTGCGGGGTGGTCCATTGCCCGTCGTCCAACCTGTTCCTGCATTCCGGCAGGTTTCCCCTGGAACATTGGGAAAATTACCCCAGGCTGGCGCTGGGATCGGATATCGCCGCCGGACCCTCCTTCTCCATGTTGGATGTGATGCGCGACGGATATTATGCCAATATCCAAAAACTCTCCGGGCTTTTCCATATGGCCACCTTGGGCGCGGCCCAAACACTTGGACTGGGAGACAACCTGGGGAATCTGGCCCAGGGCAAGCAGGCCGACTTCGTGGTTCTAAAAGCCGATGATGCCAGGTTCTCGTCCGCCGATGATGTCCTATCCCGGATTATTTTCCGGTCCGGCCAGGTGGAGATTAAAAAAGTCTTGATTGCGGGTCAGGAGGTCTGGCCGCAGCCATATAAAAATGATGGCCAACCTTAAACAGATTACAAGATCAACAAAAATGGCAGGAGAAATTTCTCCTGCCATTTTTGTTGTTTAGACGAGCCTTTACTTTTTTGAGTCAAAGGTATGCTGGATAGCCCAGTTTTCCGACAGCAGGGTGTAGTATCCGCGCGGGCTGACGCCGTCGGCGTAGAAATGCATCCGGCAGAACTCGACCCCTCCGGCCGATACCTTGCCGTCGCCCGAACCATCGGCGATCAGGGTGATCTCGCCGGTAATGGCGGCCATGACATATCCGGTTGTTACCGCCACCGGGTAGGTGCCGGAGTAGACGAAGTGGCCGCTGTGGTCGTTGACCCCGACGTTGTCAAAATTCATGTGCCAGTAGTAGCCATAGTTAACCCCGAGCACATAATAGGGGATGTCATACTTCCACAGGCCGTGCACGGTATTCGGCTTGGTCTGCCAGCCGATGGTATAGTAATAGGTGAAGTTGTAGGCGGTGGTGTCAAGCCACTCGTACTTGAATTCAAGGCTGTCGGGGTTGACGACCAGGGTATCGCTCCAAGGGTCCGGCATCAGGTGGACGCCCCACCGGTACTGGGCGCTGAAAGTCTGCCACCACCAGTGGGTCGCAGTATCATAATGCCAGCTAGTGTCGGGCGGGTTCTTAACGCCGTCATTCTGGGCAGAAGTCAGGGAGAAGCCGCCGCCGCTAAGCATGTCCATGTTACCCTGCACTTGTTCAACACCGGCTAAGGTTTGGGTCGCCGCTAAGTCGCCTACCGTGGCTTCCTGTGCAGCAGGAATCGTGGTAGCGGTGGTGGTCGGAGTTTCGGTAGGAGTATCCTTGCTGCAGCCGAAGCTGATCGTCAGGAGCAATACCGCCGACAGGGACAGGAAGATCTTCAGTGCCTTCATTTTTTCTCCTTTATAATGGTTGATCATTCTTTTTATATTCTGTAAATAGGATATCAGATTATTTTGAAGCTGTCAAGCAGCTTTTTAATCTGCTTTTTATTCATTTTTCTGGCCCCGCCCAGCTGTCCGGCCGCCAGCATTATCCTGGCCAGGTGTTCCACCCTCTCCATCCGGTGCAAAGCTTCGGTGATATCCTGGCCAACGGTCAACACCCCGTGATTGGCCAGCAAAATGGCATTATGCTTTTTGATATATGGCGCTATGGATCTGGGCACCTCATCGGTGGAGGGGGTGGCGTATTTTGCCAGGGGAACCGGCCCCACGGTCAATATTACTTCCGGCAGGACCGGATCGGTCAGGGATATTCCGGCCGTGGCGAAACCGGTGGCCGCCGGGGGATGGGCGTGCACCACCGCTTTTATATCGGGACGCATCCGGTAGGCGTACAGGTGCATCTTTATCTCGGAGGAGGGCCTCCCTCTCCCGGCCAGCGTTTTTCCCTCGAGATTGCATATCAAAAGCTGTGATCCTTTGATCTCGCCCTTGGACAGCATCGACGGGGTGATCATTATTCCGCCGCCATCAAGCCTGGCTGAAACATTACCATCGGTGGCCGCCACAAAACCCAGTTGATCCAACCGTTGACAGCATTTTACCATCTGTTGCCGCAAGCTATTCTGATAGGCCATGTCCTTATACTCCCATTAATTTGGTTCTCCGCCCAGCTGAAGCTGGTATAGACTGTGGTACAGGCCTCGTTTCTTCAAAAGCTCCTGATGGCTGCCGCTCTCCCGGATCTCGCCCTTGTGGATCACATAGATCCTATCCACATGCTTTATGGTGGATAGTCGATGGGCGATAACTATGGAGGTGCGTCCCTGCATCAGCTTGGCCAGGGCATCTTGGATCAGTTTCTCGGTGGGGGTGTCTATGTTGGCGGTGGCCTCGTCCAGCACCAGCACCGGGGGATCGAAGGCCAAAGCCCGGGCAAAGGACAGCAGCTGGCGCTCCCCCACCGACAGGGTCACCCCCCGCTCCTTGACCTCCTCTCCGTATTGGCCGGGAAAACGCTCGATAAAGGTGTCGGCATGGACCTGCCGGGAGATATCGACCACTTCTTGATCGCTCAGCGGTTTGTTCAGGCGGATGTTGCCCTTGATGTCTCCGGAGAACAGGAACACATCCTGCATCACCACCCCCAACGAGGAGCGCAGCTTCTGGATATCCATCTTCCGGATATCCACCCCGTCCAGCAGGATCTGCCCGCTTTTGATGTCGTACAGCCTGGCGATCAGGTTGATGATGGTGGTCTTGCCCGAACCGGTGGCGCCCACAAAGGCTATCCTCTCCCCCGGCGATACCTTAAAGGTAACATTCTTCAGCACCGGCTCGCCGGGGACATACTCAAAAATGACATCTTTGAATTCTATCTCCCCTTTGGGCCGGCCGATATCCACCGGTTTTTCAGCCAAGCTGATCCCTGAAGGTTCGTCCAGCAATTGAAACACTCTCTCCGAGGAGGCCATGGCCGACTGCAGAACGGTATAACTTTCGGTCAGCTCCTGGATGGGCCGGAAGAACATCCGCAGATAGGTGGTGAAGGCCACCAGGGTCCCCAAGGACAGGTTGCTGGCCATCACCTTGCCGCCGCCGTAATAGATTATCAGGGCCAGTCCCACCGCCGATATTATCTCCACCATCGGACGGAAGAACGACATCACCAACACTTCCTGCAGGGAGCTCTTTAGATAGTCGTCGTTGATGTTCCCGAAGCGGCGGATGTTCTCTTTTTCCCTCTGGAATATCTGGATCACCCTAATCCCGCTGAGATTCTCCTGCAGGGTGGCGTTGAGCCGGGCCAGCCGCACCCGGATATTGCGATAGATGTCCCGGGCCTTGATCCTGAAGAAGATGGTCCACACCGCGATCAACGGTATCGTCAGGTAGGCCACCAGCGACAGTTTGACGTCCAGCAGGAGCATCATGGCCATCAGGGCCAGCACCAGCAGGACATCCCGGAACAGCTGGGCGAATACCGAGACGAAGGCCTCGTTGATGGCATCCACATCGTTGGTGGCCCGGGTCACCAGGCGGCCCACCGGATTGCGGTCGAAGAACGACATGTCTATGGATTGCAGCTTGGCGAATATCCTCTCCCTGAGGGAGTGCATGAACCTCTGTCCCACCAGCTGGACCAGTATTATCTGCACAAAATTCAGCCCGAAACTTATCACCAACAGCACCAGGAACAACATCCCGAAATCAAGCACCCCCTTGATGTCCCGCTGGCGCAGAACGGCGATCTTGGCAGGGGAAAGGGTTTTCAACTGGTCATATTTTATAAGGTACAGATCGCCGTATTTCTGGAATAAAGCACCGCTGCCCTTGGCTGCCTCAACGGCTCTTTGTGTCTGATCGCTGCCGTCGGACACCAAGTAATAATAGCTGGCCTTTTCAAGCCGGCCCTGCTTCTCCCAGCTCCCCGCCCGATACTGCTGCTCCCGCCCCAGCCTGGCTACATCCACCAAAACCGTGTCTCCGGCCAGGCGAAAGGTGCCCGGTATCTCCTGGGTGGTCACCATCTTTCTGCCCGAAACCTTTATATAGCGGTCGATGGCCTCTTTGGTGATATAAGGCAGGACCAGCTCGAAGGCGGTCACTACAATCAACACCATGATGGCCAGGGCAATGTGCCACCGGTATGGCCGCATCAGCCACAGAAGGCGCTTCACCAATTTGGCGTCGTAGATATTCCCCAGGGCCGATTCCTCGGCAAACTCGTTATGTTGGTTGTGATCGGACATCAGCAGATCGTTTCAAATGGAAATCAACGATTAGAAATTTCCGATCTCGATATCGGTGATGGTCATCGGCTCAACCGGTTTGTCATTGGCCTTGGTCTTGGCCCCGGCGATGGCGTCCAGCACCTCAAAGCCCTGATACATCTGGCCGAAAACGGTATAGCCCTCGGCCGGCCCTCCGTCCGTTGGGTGGTCCAGGAAAGGAACCCCCTTGGCCGGATGGACGATGAAGAACTGTGACCCGATGCTGTTTGGCAGGCTGGTCTTGGCATAGGACAGGGCCCCCCGGATGTGGCTCAGGTCGGGATGATACTGGTCGCCGATGGTGGTGCCGGGCCCTTTGTGGGAGTGGCCGCCGGTGCCGTTCTTGTTGGTAAAATCCCCGCCCTGGACCATAAAATCCTTGATGATGCGGTGAAATGGCACATCCTTATATCTGCCGGCCCGGGCCAGCTCGGTGAAATTCTTGACCCCCTCGGTTATCAATTTGTCAAACAGGCGAAAATGCATCTCTCCCTGGTTGGTTTTGATGACGGCGATCAGGTCGCCTTTCTGGGGCATCTCTTTCTGCATTTATATCTCCTTAAATTTATAGTGATCTGTTTCAAGGTGACCAGCACATTAGTGGTAATTATATGATTATACTTTTTATTTCGTTGCCAGCTCCCGTTCCAACTGCTGTAGCTTGTACATCTCGTAATATTTTCCTTTAAGGGCCAACAACTCCTGGTGATTCCCCTGCTCGGCTATCTGGCCCTGTTCCAGCACTATTACAAAATCGGCATCCTGGATGGCAAAGATGCGATGTGAGATGACGATGGCCGTGCGTTTTGAGAACTCCGCTGATAGCTGATTCAATATCCGTCGTTCGGTATCGGCGTCCACTGCCGACAGGGCGTCGTCCAATATCAATATCGGCCGGTCCATCAGCAGGGCCCGGGCCAGGGCCACCCTTTGTTTCTGCCCTCCGGATAGGGTCACCCCCCGCTCGCCCACCACCGTTTGGTAGCCCCTGGGAAAGGAACTGATCTCCTCGTGAATCGCCGCGATCCGGGCCGCTTTTTCCAACTCGGGGGAATCCTTCATCTCCGGGCGGCCGAAAGAGATGTTCTCCCTGATGGTGTCGGAGAATAAAAAACTGTCCTGGGGAACAAAGGCCACCTGGCCCCGCAATGATTCCATGGAATAATCGGAGATGTTCCGTCCATCCAAAAATATCTTCCCGCTTTGGTGCTGGTACAATCTCAGAATTAAATTAACTATGGTGGATTTTCCCGAACCAATGGCGCCGGTTATGCCTATCAATTGTTGCGGCTCTATTTTCAGGGATATCTCCTTCAGGGCCGGCCGGGACTTCCCGTTATGAAAAAAGCTGACGTTCTTAAATTCCAGCCGGCCCTGGGCTCTTTCAAGCCTTTGACATCCCGGCTGGTCGGCGATCTCGGTCCTGGTGGCAAAGATCCGGTTGAGCCTCCCCTGCGAGGCGGCCCCGCGTTGGAACACGTTGATGGCCTGTCCGATGGCGATCATCGGCCAGATAAGTATTCCCAGATAGGCCGAGAAGGCCACGAACTCGCCCAGAGAAACACTGCCGAATATCACCAGGTTCCCCCCGGCCAGGAATGTTATTCCCTGGGAGAGCGAGGCGATGAACATTATGATCGGAAAAAAAGCGCCCCATACTTTGACCAGCTTCATGTTCTTGGCATAATAATCCCGGCTGGATTCCCGAAACTGCTGTTTCTCCGGCTCCTCCTGCACGAAGAACTTTACCACCCGGATGCCGGAGATATTTTCCCGCACCCTTTCGGTAAGCTCCGAGAAGGAGGCCTGTACCTGCTCAAAACGTTTCCTGATCATCTGCCCGAAAAAGGCCACCACCAGGCTTAAGAAAGGAAGTGGGATCAGGGCGTACAGCGACAGCCGGGGGGAGATATGGAACATCATATAGAGGGAGGCTATGCCCAGCACCACGATGTCGGTCAGTATCACCATTCCGAAGCCCAGGGCCATCCGAACGGCGTTGATATCATTGGTGGCGTGGGCCATCAGGTCGCCGGTCTTGTGTTCGTCAAAGAATGAAAAATCCAGGAACGCCAGGTGTGAAAAAAAATCCTGGCGCAGTTCCCGCTCTATGCGGCGGGCCGAACCGATGATGAAGTATCTCCAGAAGAAGCGCCCCGCACCCATCCCCAGGGCAATGGCAATTACCCACCAGCCATATGTCATTATCAATGACAGCGTGGCGGTGCCGCCGGCCAGGGCATCGATGGTCAGCTTCAGCACCTGTGGAATGAATAACTGCAGGATGTCAACCAAGATCAGGGCCAGCAGACCGGCCATGATCTTCCACTTGTGGCGGCCGACGTATTTTTTGAGTTTTATCAGTTCTTTCATTTACAACGACCTGAAGATAAAGGCATGAATTGACATTATAAGTTATATCAAATTGCAAAGTCAAGCGGACATCCGCCCGGGACCGGAGGCAGTAACGAAAACAACAAAGCGCCCCGGCATAACCGGGGCGCTTGAGCACACCTGATTTTTCAATCAGTTATTTTTTCTTCTTCTTGACGACCTTCTTGGTGGCTTTCTTGACGGCTTTCTTCTTTACTGGCATGTTGATTCTCCCTTTAATGTTATTTATGGTTTTGAAGCACTCATGCTAGTCACGCAATTATTTTTTCTTCTTAGCAACCTTCTTTACCGCCTTCTTGACTACCTTCTTAGCAGCTTTCTTTGCACAAGCCATTATTTTCACCTCCTTTTTTTTAGGAGCCGGTTTTTGATCGGCACCCAAAATAATAAAACCTTTTTTATAATCTTGTGTTATTTGTTTATAAATATACAACATATTGTATTTTTGTCAAGAATATTTTTTGCAAAAATTTATTTATTTTTGATTAGATTTTAATGAATTCTTACTAAGCTTGAAAAATCCTTTAAAATCAATGCTTTACAAGCTCTATGATTGTTTATAGCTGATTATAGATAAAATAATATCCACAACACAATATATTGTGTTGTGGATATTAAAATCCTGTTTTTATAAGATTTTTTTTTAAATAGTTGCCAAACCCTTTAATACCAATATGTTCAATGTCTTTAGATTTTAAAATAAGTTCGCAAGTATTGTAAATACTGCATCTTACGGGTTTGGGGAAATTTATCATTCAAACTTCTTTGGGGATGAGCGAAACAATTTTATTATGTTTTGCACAACTATTGTTCCCCCGGCACAAAAATTTACCATCCGACACCACAGGTCCTGCAGCCAAAAAAACCGTCCTTCCTGGAATATTTTATTCCGATAATTCCACATCATATCGGTGATATAAATCGCACTGCGACGCAGGGCCATAAAATTTATCTGGTTGTTTTTCATTTGGGGAGAAAGACTGCAGGCCGCCTCATAGCCGTATTCGCCAGCAGCCTCCATCACCCGTTGATCATAACGGCCGAAGGGATAGGACAACGTCCCGATTTTTTGCCCCAGATATTTTTCCAAAATATTTTTTGCCCCAGCCAGTTCTTCCCTCAGCTCTTCATCGTCAAGTCGGCGAAGGTCCTGATGGGTGCGGGTGTGGGACCCGAATTCGATGCCGGCTTCCGACATCTCAATGATCTGCTTCCATCCCAGATGCCTGAATTTACGGCCTCCCCAGTTGACATCCCAGTCGTTCTCCCTTCCCACATAATCAGTGACCACAAAAATGGTGGCTAAAAATCCATGCTTTTGCAGAATGGGCCAGGCATAATTATACAATCCCTCATAGGCATCATCGAAGGTAAGGCAGATATGTTTTTTATTTCTGCCCTCGCCGCTCTTCATCAACTCCACCGCCCGGGAAAGCGTTACCGGAGTTATGCCCTTGGCCTTGAGATAGTCCATATGTTTTTGGAATTGCTCTGGTGTGGTCCAGGTCCCGCCCAGTTCGAATTTTTTATCAACCTTATGATAGGTCAGAATGGGAATATAATTCCCGGCCGGCCGGCCGAACCTTGCCCGCCAGACAATATATCCCAGAAAAAGCAAGCTGCATGATATAATCACCACAAGGATTATAAATATAACTATATACATAATGTATATTAATGATTTTTAGATTAAAATTCAAATGCTAAAAAGACAGTCAAAGAAATTTTATTTCTAAACACTTGTCCTGCTTGATGTTGGGTATGCAAAATAAAACTTGACAAAACGCTTAAAATGTTGTATATTTTAAGTCTAAATTAAAAGCAACATATACTCTTACTTGCTTTCATTATTGAGAATCGGAGGTGATTTAATACGAAGGTAACCGTTGAAAGCAATGATTCATTCGATAAAGCTTTAAGAACCTTTAAGCGCAAGTGTATCAAGGAAGGTTTACTGGCCGATATTCGCAAAGGCGAGTATTTTATGAAACCCAGCGTTCGCAAGAGACTGAAGTCAGCCAAGGCCAGAACCAGAAAAGCCAAGATCGGAATTTAAACATCATTGAAATCGTAGGCTCCCTGACAACAGGGAGCCTTTTTCATAGGTAGATTATCATCCATACCGCCAGAACATATGCCACCACGCTGGATAACAGCCAGCGGTCGTTCAAAAGCACCATCTCCGGCTGCTCCCCCTGATCTTTCCGGTAGATAAGATAAAGATATCTGAATATACCATACAGCACAATGGGTATGCTGTATTTCAAATTACTGCTACCGAATTTTTCCACCGTCTCCGGCCACATGGTGTAAAGGCTGTAGCTGACGGCCACCGCCGCAGTGACCACCGCGATCATCTGATCCAGCAGTTTATCGCTGTAATCGGAAAGAGCTTGGCGGTAAGCGGCAGCGCCATTTTCCAGGGTTTTCATCTCCTGCCTTCTTTTGGCCAGGGCCAGGAACAGCGACAATAGTATCACGCAGATCAGCAGCCAGTCGGAGATAGGCACGTCGACTGCCTCGGCCCCGGCCGCCGCCCGGAGGACGAATCCCGCCGCGATCACAAATACATCAATTATCACCAAGCGTTTGAGCCACAGGCTGTAGCCCAGCATCAACAGCAGGTAGGAGAGCGCCACAGCCCCGAACGGCAGATTTATCAGGAACGAGAGAGCGCTGCCGGCAAAACCCAGTATCACCGCTGCTGCCAAGGCGGCTGGCCGGGGCAGGGCGCCGCTGGCAATGGGCCTCTGCTTTTTTACCGGATGCAATTGATCGAAACTGTAGTCCAGTAGATCATTGATAATATAGACCGCGCCGGAAATGGCGCAGAACAATATAAAGGCAATGATGGTCTTTGCCAGCAGCAGCGGATGGCCTAAGTTCTGGGAAAATATCAGGCCGGCGAATATTATCAGATTTTTCGTCCACTGTCTGGGCCGCATTGAAATGAAAAGGCTCTTTATCATCGCTGGTCCGCCTTAAAAATGTTATATAGCTTGACGAATTCACTCAGGTTCATCGTCTCAGCTCTCCGGGTAAGATCGACCTCGTCCGATATTCGATTGCCGATCACCTCCCATTTATTATGCTGTTTAAGCACCGAGCGCAGCATCTTTCTCCTCTGGGAAAAACATAATCTCACAAAATTGAAAAAGTCAGCTTCCCCCTCCAGTGTCACCGGCGGATTTTTATGCGGTGTTAATTTTATCACCGATGATGTTATCTTGGGCTTGGGGAAAAAGGAGCCGGGCAATACGTTGAATAATTTTTCTACCTTCAGATGATATTGAACGAATACCGATAGCGAGCCGTAATCCTTGCTGCCGGGTTTGGCTGATAGGCGCTCGGCCATCTCCTTTTGAACCATCACTATTATGCTGGCAATATGCTGGCGGCAGTCTATCAGTTTTTCCAGGATGGGAACCGTTATATTATAAGGCAGGTTGGCCACTACCCTGAATGGCCTATCGGATTCTTTTATCATTTCATCAAGATCATATTGTAGGATATCATGATTGACGATCTTGATTTTTTCGTTTTGTCCGAACATTGTTGTCAGGGTTTCTACCAGCCGGGGATCTATCTCCACCGCCCAAACTTTGCGGCACCGGTCGGTCATTAGTGCTGTCAACACGCCCTTGCCTGGCCCGATCTCCAGCACCGTCTCGTTTGATCCCAGCTCGGCGGCATTTACGATTCTTTCGGCCACCGCCGGCGAGATCAGAAAATTTTGGCCGTATTTTTTCTGGGGAGATAAGCTTTTGTTAAATGATACGCTTCCCACTATCCCACCACATCGTAATGTCTGACGCGGATAGTGACCCCCAGCTTCTGGGCTGTCTGTTCAGCCAGTTCAAGATCCACCCCTGGCATATCCATCACCGTCACCGTGGTTTTTATTCCCACCATCCGGCAACCCCTGGCAAAATCAAGCAACGCCACAAAGGCTTTATCGGAGAACCGGCTGGGGCATATCCTGTCGTAGGTCTCCTGGTCCCCGGCATTAAGGCTGATGGAGACCTCATCTATCAATCCTTTTAATTCAGGAATTATATCACGTCCGGCGATCAGGTTGCCATGCCCGTTGGTGTTTATCCGCACCTGGGCATTTTTGCTTTTAAGCCAGCCGGCCACTTGTTTAACCAGATCCAGCCGTAACATCGGCTCGCCGTAGCCGCAGAAGACCACCTCCCGGTATTTTGACGGGTCACCGATGGCAGCTATCACCTCCTGAAAAGTTGGCTCCCTTTCCAGCCTTAGGTTATGCCCCTTGATGAAATCTGTCTTCTGCCGGATGCAAAACACACAGGCATTGGTGCAGCGGTTTGTGATATTCAGATAAAGCGAGTTCCTTATTTGATAAGCGATCTTGGCCGGGTCTATTCTTCCGATATTGAAGAACTTCTTGGCATTAAGAGTGGTAACGCGGCAGATATCATCATAAGTGAGTGGGGCCAGTAATTCCGTTATCTTTTGGGCGATGATGGGCAAATAAGCCGGTTCGTTACGCTGGCCGCGATGCGGGGCAGGAGCCAAATATGGGCAATCGGTCTCCAGCATCAGGTTCTCCAGCTCAACCGTTTTAAGCACTTCGGGAAGGTGTTTGGAATTCTTGAAGGTGACCGGACCTCCAACCGATAGAAGATATTCCCTTTGCTTGGCCTCTATAGCCATCTCGGCATCTCCGGCAAAGCAATGGAGAACAACCTTGAGATCAGAGTGTCCCTTCAGGATATCCATCGTCTCTTGATGAGCGTCGCGATCATGAACTACCACCGGCAAGTTCAGGGTCTCCGCCCAAACCAGCTGTTTATTGAAAGCTTCTATCTGGATTTCTTTGGGGGATAGGTTCCGGTGGAAATCCAGCCCCATCTCTCCGATGGCCACAACCTTGGGATTCTTGGCCAAAGACTCCAACTCTTTGAATGTTTTTTCATCCAACGTTTTGGCGTCATGGGGATGGATGCCCACCGCAGCATAGCAGCAATCATATTTCTCGGCCAGCTCCACCGAAGCGATACTGGTCTTCAGGTCGTAGCCGATGTTTATGATGTATTCAACGTCTGCATCCTGCGCTCTATTGATCACCTGATCCCGGTCGTTCTTGAAGTCGCTTTTGGTCAGGTGGGCGTGGGTGTCGATGATTTTTATTTTATCAGGCCCGTTCATCAAATCTCATTTTAATATTTCAATTGTCGCATCCCGGACATGCTTGAACCGGTCTGCTCCAAGGTGCACCCCGCCATACCAGCGGGTGACGACGACACAGAGGTTCTCGGCCTTCTTATTCCGCATGATCTCCAGCATCATCACCCCGGCCCCGGACTCCTTGGAGGGAGAGTTATATCCGTCGTTCTTATATTCCATGATCCCGCCATCGCCGTTCTTGATCCGGTAAGCAACGATATTATGATCAGCCTGCCGGAATCTTTTGTCTTTCATCAGAAGCTTGCTCTTTTGCTTGAAATCATCCTCCGAAACGACCGGAAAAGAGGTGACTGCGTATTTTGATCTTCGGTCCACTATAAAAGGATTTATCTGATTTAAACCTTGTATGTGCTTCATCTTCGAATGATGGAATTAATATATTGTAAAGATATCATTATACCACCAATGGTGTCAATAATTAATAATTATTTTGATCGGTCAACGGTCTGGCTGGAGGCCGGATATACAGATTATGAAAAGCTTACGAAGATGCCTTGAGATTATCGGCCGGCGCCGATTACCGGTTAAGCGATAGGATCTATGCCTTCGGGGAGTATCATTTCAACGGTTTCGGAGAACACCTTCCCTCTGCTTACGTGGAAAATCATACCAAGCCTGCCTACCGGGACAATATTGTCCATCTTATGGCTAAAAACTATCTTACGGTCGGCTTGAATTACCAGCTGACTCCCTTGTTGAACTCCGGCACCCAACCGATCCTGAATATTGACGATACCCATTGTTTTAAACCAGCAGTTCGATTATAACCTTACCCAGAACAGTTACTTGTCTTGCGGATTTTACAAGGGTTGGGGGAAAGCGCCCGAAACCATTCCCGGCAGTGCCGGGATAATTAGATCCGAATTTGGCACCTATTCGGACCTTTATTTCGCCTCATACAGAATTTATTTTTAGCAAACCAATGATAAAAAGGGACAGGCCCAGGCCTGTCCCTTTTTTGGTTTTAATAAAAAATCACCTGAGCAGGGTCAGTCGCTTCATGAAATTGGACTGGCCGATCTTTAGGTTGACAAAATATACCCCGGTGGACAGTTTTCGGCCATTATCATCGGACCCGTCCCAGCCGGCCTCATAGGAGCCGGAACCCTTGAGGCCCAAATTCCTGGTGTGGACGGCCTGCCCAACGATATTATAGACGGTCAGATTGACCTCGGCATTGCCTGGGCCCACCTGATAGCATATTCTGGCAGAGGAGCTGAACGGACTGGGGCCGCAGGAGATAAGCCTTGATAGCAAAGAAGCAGGAGTTCCGCTGGCCACCATCACCGGCCCATAATAAGCAATACTTCCGTCGTCATCGATCTGGGCCAGGCGGTAATAATATTGAGCATTATATCCGGCGTTGTTATCGATCCATTGATACTGGTGGGGCTGGCCGTAGGCTTCGATCTCGCCAGTTAAACGATAGGGGCCTGCCGAGAGGGTCGATCTCTCTATCCTCCAGCTATCGGTGGCGGATTCATAGGATGTGATCCATTTAAGCACCACCTTCCCGTTCTCCAATGCCCCGGCAAACGAAGCCAGCTGCACCGGCAGGGGGTTGGCGGCGTCGCTGACCGTCCAGGCCGAGAACGAGGTCACGTTTTCGGTGATGGACCTGCTGGAGGAAGCATCCTGGGGGCTGAAGGCTACGGTCCAGGTGCTCCCGCCGTCCAGGCTCTTCCACAGCTGTGCGGTGGTCAGATCCCGGCCGTTATCGTCGTCGGAAACCCAGGACAGCGTCAGGCTCCTTCCGCCGGATGGTGGGTTGTCGGAGGTGATGTTCCATTTGCGGGCGATGCTGGTGTCGGCGTCGGCTCCGGTTATGCTGGCCACCGCCTGGCCGGCCGTTCCCGAGATGCGGGTCAGGTTGACCGTCCCCAGATCATCGGCCCCCGAGTTTAGCGACACCCCTGCCCCGCCGAAGCTGGAGCTCCCGGTGCCCACCGCCCTTGAGGTCAGCAGTTTCCCGATCACGTAGCGGCCTGCCTGTTCCCCGCTTAGGGTGGCGCTGGAGCCCAGGATCAGCGAGTCGATCCCGGTGTTCAGGTTGCCGTTATTCAAAGTCAATGAACTTTCGACCGTAGTAGTGGTATCCATGGTAACGTTGTTCGAGTTGTTGATTCTGATGTTGGGCATCACTGTCAGCAGCTCCTGGCGGGTATGCTGGGCGGATGTCCCGGCATATTCCAGGGTGGCCCCGTTGGCATACTGCAGAACACCGGCCACGCCGTGCCCCAGATAATAGCTGCTCCTGAACACCGCTCCGTTGTTGACCAGTATGCTGTCCCCGGCGATGCTCGATCCGTAAAGTTCCAATATGCCGTCCACTGCTATTCTGCGGCAGGTGGCCGAGCCGGACGAGGTGCGGGATATGTTTCGGGCTATCAGCGAGGCTCCTGTCGCCACCGAGAGGGTCCCGGTGGAAACCAGGCCCGAGTCGGCCCGGACGTCCCCCCCCCTGAAAACGCCGGAGGACATGATGATATCGGCGGCCTTGATGTTCTTGGAGGACGTCCCGGTGTCACCGGGGGCCAGGGCCACCTCCATCCGCCACCTGGTGCCGTAGGCTCCCCAGTTGTCGCCGAACAGGATCCGGGCGCCGCCCACGAATCTGAGTCGTCCCGAGTTGCAGCGGATCAGATAATCGTTCAGGGTCACACCGTCGGCGTTGAGCATCCCATGGACCGCCAGGGTGTAATTGTCGATGTCCAGCCTGGTCCCGTAATTGGCCCCCAGAAAAGTGGCGTTTTTGCAGGAGCCATCGGCATCGACGGTGATGGTGTCGCTGCTCCGGATGATTATGTTATTGGTGGAACAGGGCGGCTGGCTGGCGGCTCCCCAGACGGTCCCGTTGTAAGTCTCCCATGACGAAAGGTCCGTCCAGGTCCCGGTCTTCAGCGACCGGTAATCCCCGGCATCGAAATGCTCGGTGGTCAGCTGGCTGTCGACCGCCGGGCTTAAGGTCAGGTAATTCTCCGTGCCCCCCGAGCCATTGTACTCATATATTGCAAAATGATAGGTGGTGTTGGGGGCCAACCCCAGGATTGTGTCGCAGTTCCCGCTACCGGAGTAAACGGTATAGTTCCCGGTGCCGATCTCCTGTCCCATCAGATATGTGGAGCTGGGGAAATAACTGTTGCCATCCACCGGATCGGCGTCCACCGGGCTGCCCTGCTGGATCAGCACTATCCGGGCGCTGCCATTGCCGTTGGTCCAGCTGATGATCAGCTGGTTCTCGGAGACTTCGCTGAAGACGATATTGCTGGCCTGAACGCTGGGCGCCCCGCCGATGGCTCCAAAGCTGATGGTGGTGTCCGGAGCCAGGCCGGAGGCCGAGGCCTCGATGGTCAGGCCGGACTCGGCCAGGTCGTACTGCAGGTCGCTCCAGGCCCTTAATCCCGAAGCCAGGCTCTGGGTCAGTCCGGCTGCCGAGGTCAGATTTCCCGTCCCGCCCAGCAGGGTCAGAGTGGTGCTATTGGTCGCATCCAGATCGCGGTTGCCGTTGCCGTCGGCTGCCTCAACCGATAACCCAAAGTCGACACTGACGTCAACTGAAGCTGGAGGTTCTGAAGAAATGTTGAGCCTGGTGGCTGTCACAGTGATGGCATTGTTGGAAGCGCCGGATTCCACCGCCGTGCCAGCGCCGCTGGCGAAGGGGGTGCCGGCGGCGTCCACCGTGAAGCTGGTTCGGTCCACCTTGAGGGCCAGGTTGTTGTTGTCGATGGTGGCCTTGAGCGCGCCCAGGTCGCCCTTAAGCCAAAGCTTCAATTGATATGTCTTGCTGCCGTTATCTGTCACTTCGCCCAGTTTGCCTGCTGAATGGTCGATGCCGGAGAAGACGATGCTGTCGGCATAGATCGTGCCCGAGGACGAATCGGCCGAACCGTCGAACAGCTTTACCCCGTCAATCACGCCCGACCAATTGATTATATCGTTCCCGGTCCCTTTGGCAATGATGATCTTTTCGATCAAAGTATTTAAGGCGTCGCCCCCGGTGGAATCATCCTTGACCCGGAAATCGAAATTAAGCACCTTCTCGGCATCGCTGTCCAACAGGGCCGAAATTGAGGCCGGCTCGGCGCCCGCACCGATGCTGACGTCGGAGCCTCCGGAGACGGCAGGAACAATATCCGTCCATGAGGTGCCGATCCGAATACCGTCCACCGTGATCCTCTGGGCGGCGTTATACTGCCGCAAAGCGATGGTACCCAGTTCGGCAGCATCGGCGCCCACGGCACCTATGGGGCCGATGGCGGGGGTGGCCGGCTCCGAGGACGGGACCCCCGATGATATCACATAAAGGCACAGGCTGTCGTTGGTGGTCGATCCAGTATAGAACGTGTACTTCAAGACAACCAGGTATGTGGTGCCGTAGGAATAATTGTTATCTGTGTAGACTGCCGTCTCGGTGGTTTTCTGCAACCCGAATTCGAGATTGCTTCCGGCATCGTTAGTCACGTTGACCCGTCCCAGAAAGGTCGTTCCAATCGGATTGGGACCCAAATGCAGGAAATATCCCGTTGGAGCGCCGCCCGACGCCACATTGACCAGAAATGACGCATAGACCGATCCGCTGGTTATCCCCGCATCAAAGGTGCGGCTCACATCTTCCCCAGTGCTGTCCACCGAGGCGGCGTTGCCGATGCCAGAGGAGGCGTAGTCGGTATAGCTAAGGCCCCCCGAAGACACCGTAATGGGGTTAGAACCAGCGCTGCTGTGAGCGGTCCATCCGTTATCGGTCAGATTGGTGCCGGCGGTATAATCGAAATTATCTACCAGCAATTGCCCTTGGGCATACGGGGTCAGCATCAAACCGCCCAATATGGCCATCAACACATATTTTTTCATCTCCCGGGCCTCCCAGTTATTGTATTTATCATTTTATAAGTATGACCCTGCCATGCTGTTCGCTGCCGCCGGCCGCCAGCCTGAAGAAATACACTCCTGCCGGACAGGCCTTCCCGTCCTCTCCCCGGCCGTTCCAGTTGAAATAATTCTGTCCGGCCGGTCCATTGTTTTCAGAGAAAGCCCTTACCAACCGTCCGGATACATTATAGATGTCCAGTTTTACAGAACCGGACTGAGGCAAATTATATCGAAAAGTTATATTGCTTTTAAAGGGGTTGGGGCTGCAGTTCACCCATCCGCCCGGATCATTTCCGGAAATACCCGGAGTTGCCGCGGCCCTCACTGGGCCATAAACAGCCGAGTCGCCGTTGATGTCCTTTTCCAGCAGACGATAGTAATAATCAACCCCCGTCAACACGTTCCTGTCGGTCCAACCGTAGTTGTGGATCTCGTTGCTGTTGCCGGCCGTCGGCAGGGAAACCATCAATTGGTAATAATTTAAAGAATCCAGAGACCGCCAGACCTGCCATTGGTAGCTGTTGATCTCGCTGGCGGTGACCCACTTAAGCGTGATCTGGCCCGGCTCGCCCAGGGCGGTGAAATAGGCCAGCTCCACGCCCAAAGGATCGTTGGGGTTGGCCCCGCCGGGAGTGCCATAGGTGGCAGTGGTGCCGTTGGCGGCGTCTCCGTACCAGCTGGCGGGCAGGGTCCCGCTGGAAAACGGACGGCTGCGGTACTGGCAATAGTAAGTTCCAAAGGTGATCGTTGAATCCACCAAAGCGTTGCCGGCATCCCGCAGACTGAAGGTTTCTCCGCCGTTCAATATCAAAGAGCCGACCAGGTTATAGGGAATACTGTAATAGTTGGACCAATTGCCGGTTGATGACCGAACCACGACGAAGTACCCGCCGGCTGTAATCTGGTCGCTTGCTCCAAAGGTGGTGGTATATGCGCTGCCATACTGCCTCAGTTGCCATCCGTTTAAACTGACCGTACCGGCAGTGTTGTTATATAATTCCACGTATTCATTCAAGTATCCGGGGATTGAACTGTTTTGTTCGTTCACTTCATTTATCACCACGGTGAACCCGCCGGCCGCCGTGGTGGCAAAGGTATTGTCCCCGGAATAGGTGGGTCCGTTGTTCATGGGATCGGTGGAGGAAACCTTGTAATGATAGGTGGTTGAAGCCGCAAGGCCGGAAAGTTCCACCGAATGGCTGGTGACATCGCTTTCGTTCTTTGCCGTGTCGGAGTAAGTGGTGGTCAGGCCGTAGTAGACCCAGGAATTGGAGGCCTCGTCGGTGGTCCAATTAACCGTGGCCGAGGAGGAGGTGATACCATTGACTGTGGGTCCGGAGGCGATTACCGGGGCGGTGACATCGTCATTGTCGCCCAGGGTCAGGGTGAGGACGCTGTCGGCGCCGATGGCGGCGCTGCTGCCGCCGGAAACGTTCCGCAGCTTGAATATCAGGGTCTCGGTGCCCTCCTCTAGGGCATCATCTGTGATGGTGATGCTTACGTTCTGGTTGGCCGAAGATCCCGCCGGAAAGCTTAGGGTCTGGGTGGTGTAACTGTTGATGTCTGCCGCGGTGCCGGATCCTCCGGTCAGTACAACTTGCACCGAGGTGGCGCTGCCGGCGCTGGGCGCGGAGATGGAGACCGCAATGTTGAAGGGGGCGTCCCCCTCTGCCTTGGTCACCGAAGTGGCGGCGAAATACACGCTGGTGTTCAGATATTCCGGGAAGTAGCAGCGGTCCACCAGCGAGCTGTCTATCACAAAGGGGTTGGGCTTGTTCTGCTGGTAGGCGGCTATCAGCCAAGTCCTCGTTTTTTCCAGGGCATCCGATGGGTCGGTAAGATGCCAATTCCGTAATGTATATTTCTGCCCTGTCCACCAAGCCAAGGTCGTATCGGGCAGTTGATACATAGTCAGCATGTAGAACATGGCTCGAGCTGTATTGCCTTTCTGAATTTCCCGCGGTTCGCAACTGGGCGTTCCAACGTTCAGGTTTACTTCAGCATAGCCGTCAATATTTGAAGACGGGATAGATGTGCTTCTTTCAATATTCTTGTAGTACCAGTACTGGGTGCTGGCGTCAGATATTTCGGCAAAAGGAGAAGCACCCCTGTCAGCATTGACCAGTTGCCTGGTGGGGAACAGATGATGCATATCACCTGTGGGATTTGGCGTCTGTGAAGTATTTAATAAACTCTGGGGCCACGTATGTTCACAATTTATATCATTGGCAAGCGCCTCATCATCCGGATCCTGCCCCGGTTGCATATAGATGATATAACCGCTGTAAACACATTCTAAACTGTCATTGGCGGTCAAGTATATTTCACCGAACAGGGTATCTCTAGGGTCTGGTGATCCTGCATATGCAAGTATTCTGGTGCTTTTGTAATATTTCCGCAATGAGTCTATCAGCGGGCGGCCGGTGACCCCAGGGAAAAGCTCGGCCGCCGATACCGAACCAAACGCCATCGCAAAAATAGCTATCGCTGTGAGTAATTTTTTCATTTTACTTTATTCATTGGATCAAATTTTAGGCGGCAGCCACGCTGGCTACCGCCTATTTATAACACAAAACCCTGCCCCTGTCAATTAAGATTGTATTAAATATTTTCGGGCTAGATCACGTCGGAGAAGCCCTCCAGACGCTTGCTGCGGGAGGGATGGCGCAGCTTGCGCAGGGCCTTGACCTCTATCTGGCGCACCCTCTCCCGGGTGACGTTGAAAATGGCCCCCACCTCCTCCAGGGTCCTTGGACAGCCGTCGTTGAGGCCGAACCTCAGGCGGATGATGGATTCCTCCCGCTTGGAGAGGGTGGCCAGCACCTTCTCGATCTGGTCCCGCAGCATCAGAAAGTTGGCGGTGCGGGCCGGGGACTTGGCCGAAGCGTCCTCGATGAAATCGCCGAAGACGGTGTCCTCGTCGTCCCCGATGGGCTTGTCCAGGGAGATCGGCTCCTGGGCCACTTTGATTATGGAGCGCACCTTGTCGAACGGCAGCTCCATGTGCTCGGCGATCTCGTGGCTGGTGGGCTCCCGGCCGTACTCCTGGACCAGCTTGCGGGAGGCCTTGGAGACCTTGTTGATGGCCTCGATCATGTGCACCGGAACCCGGATGGTACGGGCCTGGTCGGCGATGGCCCGGGTGATGGCCTGCCGGATCCACCAGGTGGCGTAGGTGGAGAACTTGTAGCCCTTGTGGTAGTCGAACTTCTCCACCGCCCGCATCAGCCCGGAGTTGCCCTCCTGGATCAGGTCCAGGAACTCCAGGCCCCGGTTGATGTAGCGTTTGGCGGTGGATATCACCAGCCTGACATTGGCCTCCACCATCTCCTTTTTGGCATAGTCCCGCTGGAACTGCATCTTTCTGACGCTGTCGGCCAGCTCCATCACCTGTTCCGGGGTGGTCCTGGCATCCTTGGCCAGGGCGGTCATTTGCTTCTGGGCAGCGTGGACCTCCTGCCAGTAGCAGAGCAGTTTGTCTTTGGGGACCTTCAGCCTGGCCTTTTCCTCTTTCTTCAGCTTCTTGCCCGATTTCAGGATCCGGGCCATCTTGTCCAGCTCCTGGACACTCAGTTTGCAATGGCCCAAAGCGCGGTCCCTCTCCTTCTGGTGGGTCTTTATCTGGAAGGACAGGCTCAGCAGGCGGTGGACCATGGAATTAAGCAATTCGTTGCTCAGCTTCAACGCCTGAAGGTTGGTCAGGATCTTCTCCCGGCGCTGGCTTATCTTTGGTCCGGCCTTCTCCTGATTCTTGAGGGCGGAGAGATACTCAACATCCTTGTAATCCCGGTGGATCCTCTTCAGCAATTGCAGGATCTTCTGCCTTTTGCGGCTGGAGGAATACTGCGGCATCCAGCCGTCGATATCGGTCTGCACCAGTTCCTCCATGGCCAGTTCATGCTTTTCGAACTGCTTGGAAAGGCGCATGAACTCCTTCATGTTGACCGGGGCCGAAAAAGACAGGCTCAGGATCTGCCTCTGGCATTCCTCTATCTTCTTGGCTATCTCGATCTCCTTCTCCCGGTCCAGCAGGGGGACCCGCCCGATCTCATGCAGGTACATCCTCACCGGATCGTCGAAGCGCAGCCCGACGGGCACTTCCGCCGCCTCCTCCTCTTTGCCCTTGGCCTTCTCCCGCGCCTCCTTGATCTGGTTCCACTCCTCTTCGGAATTGACCACCTCCACGCCGGTCTGGGCCAGCATCATGATGAAATTCTCCAGCTCCTCAGGAGAGACGATATCCTCGGGCAGCATTTCGTTCAGCTTCTGGTAGGTGATAAACCCCTGGGCCTTGCCGAAACTGATTATCTGCTTGATCTTCTTCTTGATGTTGCGGTCCTCCATGGCCTCTCCTAATAATTGGTTATATATACTTATTGCTTATTTTCGTCTGTTTTGAGTATTTTTCGCTTTGGGGTTAAATCCCTAAATTCATTTAATAGTTTGTTTTCCAAAATAACATCCCCGGTGTTTTTTACTTTTATCAATTCTTTCATTATAGCCTCTCGCCTGGGCTTAAGTTTCAACTGACGCATTGTATCTATACAATCAAACAACGATTTATCATCCACTTCTGCACTATCTAGCGAATCATCTTGCGTTTCTTTATCCGCCAGAGCATCTAAAAGAAGGGTTTGCTCTTCGTTGCTTTCAAATTTTAGAACAATGTTGGCACCATCTATCTTTCCCTTATCTTGGTAAATTGCCTCAAGTTTTTTAAGAAGGTTTGTCAATATTTCTGAAGTTAATTTTTGTTCTGATAATTCTTGTAAAATTATTACGATTTTTTCAGGCCTTCGTAATAAGATAGAGAGTATTTGTTTTTCATATTTATTTTCACTATTGACTTCTTGTCCTAAGCTCGTAAAGGATGGCTTTAGACCATCTTTCTTTTGAATAAGCTCAATCACAAAATTTTCTTCTATACCGGTAGATTCTGCAATTTCTTTTCTATAATAATTTTTCCTCACCGGGTCGGACACCAGGGCCAGCAGGTTCAAAAGATTGTTCACCAGGGCGCTCTTGTCGGCCACCTGGGACAGGTCGGACATCAGCCGGGCCCGCATCACCTTGAACTCGATGAAGGTGATGGCCGTTTCGATGATGGCGGCAAAGGCCTGTTCCCCCTCCCGGCGGATGGCCAGGTCCGGATCCATCTCATGAGGCAGCACCGCCACCTTGACGTCTATCCCGGCCTCCAGCAGCAGGGGGATGGCCCGGTCGGTGGCGTTCTGGCCGGCGGCATCGGGATCGTAGCATAACACCGCCTGCTTGGCGTAGCGGGATAGCAGCTTGGCCTGGTCGCTGCTTAAGGCCGTCCCCGAGGTGGCCAGAATGTTCCTGAAACCGTGCTGGTAGGGGATGATCAGGTCGAAATTGCCCTCCACCAGGATGGCCTTTCCGGCGTCCTGCACCGGGCTCTTGGCCTGGCAGAATCCGTAGAAGCCCCGCCCCTTGTGATAGATGGGCGTCTCCGGAGAGTTGAGGTATTTGGCCTGGGGATTCTGCTCCAGGCTGCGCCCGCCAAACCCGATCACCCGGCCGCTCAGGGAGAATATGGGAAATATTATCCGGTGCCGGAACCGGTCGTAGTATCCGTTGCTCTCATCGCGGGCGATTATAAGTCCGGCCTCCTTCAGCAGCTGCAGGCTTAAGCCCCCTTTGCCTGCCGCCCTGATCAGGTCCTCCCAGGCGTTGGGGGCGTATCCCAGCCGGAAAAATTCTATGGACTGGTCGCTGATGCCGCGGTTCTTGAGATATTCCCGGGCGGCGGTCCCGATGCCGGAGGCCAGTCGCTCCTGGAAGAATTTGGCGGCGAACTCGTTGGCCTGGTATAAAAGGTCGTGGGCCCCTTCCTTATAGTCGTCGGAGGTGGGCAAAGTTATGTTGGCCCGCTTGGCCAGGGTCCTTAAGGCCTCGATGAAGGAGACCTTGTCATGCTCCATCAGAAAGGAAATGACGTTGCCGCCCTTGCCGCAGCCGAAGCAATGCCAGATCTGCTTGACCGGGGTCACCACGAAGGAGGGGGTCCGTTCCTGATGGAAGGGGCACAGGGCCTTGTAGGTGCTGCCGGTCTTCTTAAGCGACAGATACTGCCCCAGCACCTCCACCACGTCGTTGGACTGCCGGACCTCGTCGATTATTTCCTCGGGGATGCGCGCCATTACGGTTTGAAAATATGAACGGTTGAGTTATTTTATATATCAGTCTTCTGAAGTGCGCACTTCAAGCACATATTTAACAAGTCCTTCAAGTGATTCACGCGGTAAGCCGTAGATTATTATTGGATTTTTGGGCAACCACATTTCATAAATAATATATTCATTAAGCATCCCTTTATTGACCGCCTCGATAAGTGTAATTGCCGCAGGATCTGTAACATTTGCTTTTGGCTTAAAATATCTTTGCTGGGAATCGCTGCTATCAATTTCTGCGTTTGCTGTAATAAAATTAAGTAAATATTCCTTTTCTTCACTTGTGTCTATTTTGACAGTTTTTTTATCGGCTTTATTTTTAGTAGAATATCCTGGCTCATATTCTCTAACTGCTTTTGCTACAGCATAGCCCAGCCAAGTCTCGTCGGTTTCTATATAAACCGTTTTCTTGTTTTTTCTGATATTGCATTGTGGTACAAATCGCCAAATGTTGTATTCTTTGTTGTATTTTTTGCATATTTTTTGATAATTTAATTCAAGAAATTTAAAACTTCGATTCAATAACATTGCTGTAGCATATTCCTCAATACACTTTTTCCCGTAACTATTATCAGCATTGGCCATATCTGAATAACACTTGCCAAGCGACATATGGGTTAACCAATTATTATAATTAGCTTTCAATGCTTTATTATACCAACCTATCGCTTCATTATATTTATTTTCCTTTTGATAAGTTTCCCCCAAATATGTCAATATCTTTGAATCCATCGAATCAATGGCCAGCATTTCGATGCACAAAGCACGCACCTTTTCATTATTTTTGTTTTTGTAATTTGCTTCAACCGCTTCTAACAATTTCTTGGATTCAGAACTTCGTTTATAGAATACAATCTCTATTCCATTTTTCTTCTCTATTGCTTTTGTATCAGCTGAAATAGGCAATGGGGGTGTTGCTGTATCTTGCACAGTTTCCTTAAGTTCGGAAATTGTATATGTAAATTTTGAGTTTTCCATAATGTCATAGAACTCTTTAAAACTGTGCTCTTGTTGTGTAAAAACTTGTGAAGTTATAGCACAAAGGACCCATATTGCTAATTTCATACTAGACTCCAAAATAGATATTAGATGTTTTATTTTTGGATCTGCTTAACAAACTCGTCCAGCCGGGCATCGCTCTCCGGCTTTCCGGCCTCGCGGGCCTTGACGGTCAATTTGGCCGCCGCCGTCTGGCCGGAAAGCGATTCCATCTCATTGAATGTGTTCTGGTCCCCGGAGCCGCCCAGGGTGCAGAACAGGGCCAGCTTTTTGATCCGGTCCTTGTTCCGGCCGATATAGGTCCGGATGGCGCAGGCCATGTTGCCGGCCCACACCGGGGTTCCTACGACCACCAGGTCGTATTGGGCCGGATCCTTTTTGGTTTCGGCGATATCAGCCGGGATCCGTTTCATGGCATCGCGCCCGGCCTTGAGGTATTCCCATGCCCCTTGGCGGTCCTTGAGGTCTATGATCTCTTCGGTGTCTGCCTGGATCTTTGAAGCGATGGCCTGGCCGATCTTTTTAGTGATGCCTGTGCGGGAGTAATAAATTACTAAGGTTTTCATATCAACCTGTGGTATTTATATTATCTGGTTACCTTCTTTTATTGCGATTCGAAGGACGATGACCCCCGTGGCCCTTTTCCTGGGGACGGGCTTCTTTGACGAATATGGCCTTGCCCTTGAGGGCCACCCGGCCGTTCAGATTGTCTATGGCCGCCAGGGCCTCGGATTTCACCGGCATCTCCACAAAGGCAAAGCCGCGGGGCTGGCCGCTGTATCGGTCCATCACAAAGGCCACTGATGTCACCTGGCCGAACTTCTCAAAGACCTCCTTCAGTTCGGCCTCGGTCATTTCCTTGGCCAGGTTTCCTGCAAATAAATTCATCGTCTCTCCTCAATATATAGTGATTGTGATTGGTTTGCATCCCCATAAGACATAATGCTAAATTTGTGGATTGTGGTTGGTTATAATTTCAATTATCATCCCCCGGACTGACCATTATCTCCTGCTTGCCGTACTTGGCGTGCACCTGCCATTTCTGGCCCAGGGCTTTCAGAATGCTGAGGCCCCCGGTGGTTATCAGCACCACCCCGCCGGCCAGCAGTATCCACAGCTTGCTGGTGGGCTCGGGAGAGGCAATGGAAGCGGCTATCAGCCAGATCCCCACTCCGGACAGGCCCATCCCGGTCAATATCTGGGAGATCTCCTTCCAGCTCGCCTTCCCGGTCCGCCCGGCCCGTCGGATAAGGGACACCGCCGACACCAGGTCGCTTTCGGTTATCCCCAGGTTGGCATCGTCGGTGAAATGAAAGGGCAGCCGGTCGCGGTAGGATTTTAAAGCCCTGTCCAGCCAGCCGGGATCGGAGGTGCGGATGATGGCCGGGCTATCCTCTTTTTTTATTATCGACAATCCCATCTTTCCAGTTCCACCATTTTAAAAGTTTCGGATCGTGTTTCCCGGCCGAGGCGTACTGGACCGCACAGCGGTAAACGTAGAGCAGGCAGCGGTCAAGCTGCTTCCCGGCCTGGTGGCAGGACTGCAGGTACAGCCTCTCCGGGTCCCGGCCCTTGAGGTCGGAGACTTTGCGGATCCCCAGCTGGTGCAGGTCCTGGGCGATGCTGGGTCCTACGCCGGGAATGGATTTTAAGTCTTTAATATTTATATTTGTCATATACATAACTATATAATATCCTCGGGAATAATAGCAGTATAAGGATTATCTCTTAAATATTTTTCTTGTTGCTTTGTAATATGCGCTACTCTTTGAACCAAAACATGATTAAGGATATCCTCTTTTGCCCTTTTATTTTGTATACCTCGAGCACCATTACCTTCATGTATTATTACCTCCCACTCACCTGGCCAATCACTACAATCAGGATGCAATTTCAAGACAACAGGCTTTTCATAGCTTTTTAAATAATGCTCATATAAAGAAAAGAAAGATTCATAATAGGCAAGGGCTTTCATTGCTAATTCTTCAACTTGAAATATTTTATATATACCATTTTTCTTTGAATTGAATAATCTCATCTCATCTTTATGAATTGTATAATCTGAATGATATGTTGCATTTCTTATATCCTGATCCCAAATATCTTTATATATTTTGACCGCATCAAAATATTTAGTGCCTGAAGCCCACTTTTTAATTTGAATTATTTTTTCATTAGGGGTTTGAGGTCTTGATTTATTATTATTTTTATTTATTATATTTGGGAATATATTAACACTATAGCGCTCCCCGTTGGCAACACAAATCAAATTGCCAATTACCTCATATATTGACGACGCTTCAAGAATTGAACAGTATGTCCAAAGTTTCAAATGAAATTTTATTAATTTATTTTCTATTTTGTTATGAACATCAACAATTTCAGGAATAATTATTTTGATTGTATCCATAGTATCCCAGCCGGGATCCATCTGCCCCTTAATATTAAAAATACTAAACAGAAATTCAAACTCACATTTATCTTTCGCTGAAGCAAATATAATATCAAGTAAGTTTATATATTTTAAAAAATACTCACAAAAACGCAAGTTATCTTTATCATTCTCGTTGTCAGTTATTGACCATAGACCATGACTATCTTTTTTTAAATTCATTTCAAATCACCATTTCTTGATATAACACCTTCTCCGCTTGTGCTGCCGGGATTCGAAATACTTCCAGTGGCTCTGCACCTTGACGTTCTCCTCCAACTCGATGTTGGTCTCGGCCGAGATCACCCCGTTCTTCATGGCCGAGCGGCACATCTCGGTCATCAGCAGGGCGTCGGCCCCCTTGCCCTGCAGATCTGGCCTTATGGCGCCCAGATAAAGATCGATCTGTTTGTTCTTTTTGCTGACCGCTTTGAGCAGATGGATGAACCCGAAGGGGAACAGCCGTCCCTTGGCCTTTTGCAGGGCTTTTGACAATGATGGCATGCCGATCACGAATCCGGCTACTTTATTGCTTGAGTCAAGCAGGATCTTGGTATAATCCGGCATGATGAACGAAAAATACTGCTTGATGTACATGGCGATCTGTTTCTCGTTCAGGGGGACGAAGGCATAGATGGGGGCAAAGGCGCTGTTCAATACCTCGAACATCTCATGGGCATAGGGCAGCAGATCCTTGGCTTTTTTAGCGTTTAAAACTTTGACCCCGGCTTTCTGCATCACGATCTTGGCTATGCGGTCGGCCTTCTCGGGTATCTCTTTGGGAACCTTGACCTCGAACTCCACCCAATCCACGTCCTTGACGTATCCCAGTTTTTCCAGCTGCCGGGGATAATAGGGGTGGTTGTAGATGGCCGCCAGGGTGCCCAGCTCGTCGAAACCCTCCACCAGCATGCCCTCGTGGTCCATGTCGGTGAAGCCCAGCGGTCCGTGGATGCCGGCCATTCCCTGTTCTTTGGCCCACTGCTCGGCGGTGCTGAAAAGAGCCCGGACCACCTCAGCGTCATCGATAAAATCCACCCAGCCGAAACGGGCATACTTGTTGCCCCATTTTTCGATGTAGCGGTGGTTGACTATCCCGGCGATCCGCCCGGCCAGTTGTCCGTCCTTGTAGGCCAGCCAGAATTTGGCGTCGCAATATTCGAAGGCGGGATTCTTCTCCTGGCGGAGGGTGTGATACTCGTCCATCAGCAGGGGGGGGATCCAGTTCCGGTTGCCTTGGTAGATGGAGAAGGGAAATTCTATGAATTTTTTCAGGTCCGCCTTGGTTGCGACCTCTTTGATCTGTACCGGCATAGCTGCCTTCGATTAGGTTTTCTATCTTGGTATTTAACTATCGTGATAAATGCGGATGATTTAATATTTTTGGACACGGATAAACACGGATCTAAAACAACTTTTTATTTCCGCCTAGATTCTCCGCTTCACAACATCTGTTTTTCATCTAAGTTCCACCACCGTCACCCCGTCCTGGCCCTCGTTCCACTCCCCCAGCCGGAAGGATCTCACCCGGGGATCCTTGGTCAGCGCCTCCTTGACCACCTGGCGCAGCACCCCGGCGCCCTTGCCGTGCACGATCCTGACCGAATTTATCCCCAGCAGCACCGCCTCGTCAAGATAGCGGTCCACCAGTTCCAGCGATTCCTCGGCCCGCATTCCCAGCAGGTGCAGCTCGGAATTGAAATGCCTCTCCTCTTCCAGCGACATTTTTACCGATCCCGAACTTTCCTCCCTGCCCCGTTGCAGGGACCTCAGCTGGCCGCTCTTCAGGGTCATCCGGATGCCGCCCACCTGAACCTTGACCTTGCCCCCGGAATCGGGCAGGGCCACCACTTCGCCCTCTTTTTGAACAGAGGGCACGTATACCGTCTGGCCCATCTCCAAAGGCTCCTTTATGGCCAGGTGGTCGTCCTTGTCCCCGGCCTCGGCGGAGGATCCCAGATCCAGCCGGGCCTCGGTGTCGCTTAGAATATTGCGGGCCTGCTTGATGCTGTCCTTGGATGCCTGTTCTTTTTTGATGCCGGCCACCGCCATCTCCGAGGCGCTGCGGGCCTGGGCCAGAATATCCCTGGCCTCCTGCTTGGCCTGCTGTTTAAGCTCCTTGAGCTCGTCCTTCAGCCCCTGTATCTTGGACTGGTATTCCTGTGACATTTTCCTGGCGGCGTCCAGTTCGTCGGCCGCCTCCCGCTCCCGCTGTTCCATCCGACGCTTGGTATCCTCGATGTCGGAGATCAGCTCCTCCAGTTTGATGGACTTGGAGTCCAGCCTGGTCCGGGCCTCGGCCACGATGCTCTCCGGCAGGCCCAACCGCGAGGCTATCTCCAGCCCGTAGCTGGCGCCGGGCAGGCCCATCATCAGGCGGTAGGTGGGCTTCAATGCCTGGCGGTCGAATTCCATGGCGGCGTTGATCATCCCCTCCCGGCTCTGGACGAAGCTCTTCAGCGCCCCGTAATGGGTGGTGGAGAGGGTCAGGCAGCCCTTGTCGGTCAGGTCCGACAGGATGGCGATGGCCAGCGACGATCCCTCGGAGGGCTCGGTGCCGGCCCCGATCTCGTCCAGCAATACCAGCGATCGCTCTCCGGCCTCCCGGACGATATTGCCTATCTGCCGCATGTGCGAGGAGAAGGTGGACAGCGACTGGGAGATGGACTGCTCGTCGCCGATGTCGGCGAACACCTCGTCGAATACCGGCAAAGCGCTGCCCTCTGCGGCCGGGACCTGCAGGCCGGACTGGTTCATCAGCACCAGCAGGCCGACCGTTTTCAGCACCACCGTCTTGCCGCCGGTGTTGGGCCCGGTGATCACCATGGTCAGCTTGCCGTCGCCCAGCTCCATGTCCAGCGGCACCGGACTTTCCAGGGCCGGGTGCCGGGCGGCAGCCACCTTCAGGTAGTTTCCCTGCGAACGCAGGGCCTGGGAGCACTGCCATTCTGAAGCCAGGCGGGCCTTGGCGATTATCAGGTCGAACTGCGATATCAGTTCCAGGTTCTGCTGGATGGGTTCGATCTCGTCCAATATTTCTTTGGAGAATTCCTGCAGGATCCTCTCCACCTCGCGCTTTTCGGCCAGGATCACCTGCCGCATCTTGTTGTTCAGTTCAACGGACACCAACGGTTCGACGAACACCGTGGCACCGGATGATGAGGTGTCGTGGACGATGCCCTTGACCTGCGATTTGGCATCGGATTTGACCGGGATCACATAGCGCCCCTCCCGAATGGTGACCACCGATTCCTGGATGGAGCCGGAGGAGGCGTTCATGATACTTTCCAGCTTGTCATAGATCCTGACCCGCAGGGCCTCCTGGTCGCGCCGCAGGTGGTACAGGGTGTCGCTGGCCCGGTCGGCCACCCGCCCGTCCGGCTCGATGGATCTGGTGATCCGATCCTCCAGCACCTTGTAGGCCCGGAAGCCTGAGGCCAGAGCGTCTAAAAGCGGGTAATCCTCCTTGCGCAGGCTCAGGGTGGACTTGATCCGGCGGGCCACCTCCAGATGGCGCCCCAGCTGCAGCAGCTCCAACGGCTCGATGATGGCCCCCTCGGCCGCCAGGGCGCCCAGGGCCGGGCGGATGTCCTGAACATTCCCGAAATCCAGCCCGATCCCGGCCTCCAGCATCTTCCTGGCCTCGGCGGTGACGGCCTGCTGTTCGGCGATCACCGCTGGGGAGGTGGACGGGGTTATGACCAAAGCCTCGGCCCGGCCATAGGGCGTTCCGGTCTTGCGGGCCAGGGCCTCCAGAACAAAGTTGAATTCTAATATTTTTAAACTATGGGCGTTCATAAAAAATAAAATACCAAATATAAAATATAAAAACTACTGTTTGCCTTTCATGGTGATTATGCTGGCGGCCAGAATATTGGCGATTTCCTTAGCCTCTTTCAAAAGTCTTTCCCCGGCAGCTTTATCGCATTTATTCGAATCGATAAGTATATCCAGCCAAAAGCTGGTCTCGTTGGCGGACTTCAGCGAGTAGCCGAAGAAATTTATAAAATCCTTTTTCGAACTTGCGGCAATCGCTTCGAAATGATTTGCCCCTATGCTGGTCCCGCTTCGCAACAATTGATTTCCTATGATTTTACATGATTGTGTTTTGGGAAGATCGTCCACGAATGCAATAACATCAAGCACAAATCTCTTAATCCTTTTCCTGAACTCCTCCCTTTGTTGCCTTTTATCCATTTTTTATATTTGCCCTTTTATTTTTGATTTTTAAATCACCTGCTCCACCTTCTTCGGCTCCGGGGTCTTCTGCCATTCCTGGTAGAACTCCTGGGCCTTGGGCCACAGCCCCTTGGTCTTTTCATACACCCACGGCGCCACCTTGCGGATGGAGCGGATCATCCCCGAACGGTCCAGCTTGTGGTTGAATTCCCTGGGCAGCGGCGCCAGGGCCAGCAGCAACAGGATCACCGATATTATCAGCGCCCCCTTGACCAGCCCGATAGCCATGCCGCCTATCTTGTCGGCAAAATCCAGCGGAGTGGCTTTTATGATCTTGGACAGCAGCCAGCCCGCGATGGTGATGGCCAAGAAGGCTGCCAGGAACATCACCACGAATCCGATGGTCGGCGCCAGGTGCGGCGGTATCCCCTTGAACATCTTCTGCAGGCCGCCGGCCGCGGCCGGGTGCAGTTTTAAGGCCAAGAAGAACGCGACGACCAAGGCGAGGATGCCCACGATCTCCTGCACCAGGCCCTTCTTGAAGCCGATCCCCACCGCCAGGGCCAGCAGGATCAGGATGATGATGTCTATCCAGTTCATATCTTTCCTGTCTTAGAAATTTTCTTTGTTATCCAACGAAGATCACATTGAACGGATTATTTTATGCCACACTTCAACCTGCCGCTCATGATCGTTTCCTCAGTGTGACAAAACTCGATCTCCCTCTCCTAATTTATTAGGAGAGGGCAGGGGTGAGGTCGCTACCCCAGCTCCCCCAGCCGGTCCAGCACCACGGTGGACAGCACCAGCCCGGCGGTCTCCGCCCGCAGGCGTCTTGAGCCCAAAGTTATGATATGGCCCCTGGCTTCGGCAATGATCCTCTTTTCATTGGCAGAGAACCCGCCCTCCGGCCCCACCAGGCACAGTACTTTGCGGATATCCCTGTTCTCCGGCAGTCCGGCGAAGACGTCGGCCAGGTTCACTTTTTTCTCCTCCTCGTCGGCCATCAACAGCAGATCGTAGTTGACGAAGGTCTCGGACAGTTTCTTGAGATCCGCCGGCTCGCCGATGGCCGGCAGCACCGAGCGCAGGGACTGCTTCATGGCGGCGATGGCGATCCTCTGCCAGCGGGCGGCCTTGCCGCCCCCGGAATCGTCGTCCAACTGCGGCAGGCTGAAGCCCGGCTTGTCGTCGGCCGGCTTGACCACCGAATTCTCGGTGATCAGCGGGATGATGGCATGCAGGCCGATCTCGGTGCCCTTCTCGATGACAAAGTCCATCCGCTGCCCTTTGGGCACCGCCTGGGCCAGGCTTACCTGCTTGATGGTCTCGTTGCTCTTGCGCCTCCGGTTGAAGATGTTGGCCGTAACGGCTCCGTCGGAGATGGCCGCGATGGTGCACTCGTATTCCCCGCCCTGCCCGTCGACCACCGTGATCTGTTCGCCCTTCTTGTGGCGCAGGGCTTTGGAGATATGCCGGGCCTCCTCCCCGGTGATCACTATCTGCCGGGCATCGATGGAGGACGGCGGAACATAAAAAAATTCAAACATATATTTTACCGAACATGATTTGTTTATCCAATGTCATTGCTAGACGATAATTACGGATTTCTAACGAGGCAATCTATTTTTGATGAAGTTCATCCACTTTGTTATATAACTTTTAAGTTTAGGTCCCTTGGGGGTCCGGGGGCTTTGACGGCTTGACACCAGGGACAATAAGCGCATATATTGATATTGCTAAATTATATAATCCAAAAAGCAATTTGATGATGTTAGTTCCAAAGCCCCCGGCGCTTCTTTGGTTCTTTCTTGGCGACAAGAAAGAACAGAAAGCAAAATTTTTATTCCTCAAACTGACTCAGATCCACCTTGTGCGGGCTGGGCACCCTGCCGTTCTGAACCTCGCCCAGCTGCTTCAGCAGTTTCTTCTCCTCGGAGGAAAGCTTATTGGGAATGTATATCTCCACTCGGATCAGCTGGTCGCCGCTGCCGCTGGAATTCAATCGCGGCAGGCCCTTGCCCCGCATCCGGAATATCTTGCCGGATCTGGTGCCCGAGGGAATGGACAGCTCGGCCCTGCCGGACAGCATCGGCACCGTCACCTTGGCCCCCAGGGCGGCCTGGGCGTAGGAGATGGGCAGGGCCAGTACCAGGTCGTCGCCGTGGCGGTGGAACAGCGGATGCTCCTTTTCTTCGATGTAGACCAGGATGTCTCCGGCCGGGCCCAGCTTGGGCCCGATGTTGCCCTGGCTGCGCAGGGGGATGTAATTGCCGTTGGACACCCCGGCCGGAACCTTGACCCTGATGGTGGCTTCCTTCTTGACCCGGCCCTCGCCCTTGCAGGAGGGGCAGGGATTGCTGATGATCTTGCCCTCGCCGCCGCACTGCGGACAGGCTCCCACGTTGATGAACTGCCCGAACATGGAGCGCGACACCTGCCGCACCTCGCCCGCCCCTTTGCAGGCCGGGCACTCCTTGATGTCGGCCCCGGACTTGGCCCCCTCGCCGTGGCACTCGGAACAGCTCTCGAATCTCTTCAGCTGAATGGTCTTCTCCACCCCGGTGGCGATCTCCTCCAGGGTCAGGGACAGACGGACATTCAGGTCGCCGCCCCGTCGCACCTGCCGGCCGCCCCGGGTGCGGGTGGACCCGCCCATCCCGCCGCCGAACAGCATGTCGAAGATGGATCCACCCCCACCACCGCCGAACATTGAGCCGAATATATCCTGGATGTCATCGCTGTGGGTGAAGTCGCGGCGGAAGTCGAAGCCGCCGGCCCCGAAGCTGGGATCCACCCCGGCATGGCCGAACTGGTCGTAGTTGGCCCGCTTCTTCTTGTCCATCAGCACCTCGTAGGCCTCGGACAGCTCCTTGAACTTCTCCTCGGCCGCCTTGGGGTCCTCCCGGTTCATATCGGGATGGTGCTTCTTGGCCAAGGCCCGGTAGGCCTGCTTGACCTGGCTCTCATCAGCGCTCTTGGGAACGCCCAGTATTTCGTAATAGTCGCGTTTGGTGGGGGTCATAGTTTAGTTATGCTTAGTAAAATTTTATGGTGCATAAATGCAAACGAATTGATTTATTTTCGGATAATATGTCCACAAACCAGGATCTGCTTGTATGGGCTTTCCTGCAAAAAAAGAATAGCCTATTATCGGTTTGTTGCTATAAAATGACCAAAGTGAATCATAATCAATTGTTATCTCTTTTAAATCAATTGTTTCCGTTTTCATAACACCATTGCGCAAACGTTTCCAATCTACTCTTGTTCTTTTGTTAGATACTTCAATTGTGTCACAAAGATATTCTGCAATGCGTGTTAAATACCAAAATTTCTTAGCACGCAAATAATCTAAAGTATCATCAACAAATCCTGCTATATAACTTTTATCATTAAAAAAAGTATCTATCTCGACTTCATTTGAAATAACTGCAAACAAAGTATCTTTACCTTTAATAAATTCATAAGTCCATTCAACAGGTTTCTTCCAATCTATCACTTTCAGATGGTAATTGATTGTCGCCCAGTCGCCATCAACAGTCAGTGGAATCTGTTTGGTAATTACAGTATCCAGTAAATATTTTGCTGTTTTTTCCGGTGTTTGTTTTTGCTGGGTTGTTTGAGTTGCTTGCCTTGGCCCGCATTGGAAGAATACGAATCCGGAAAATATTACCAAAATAAAAGCGATGATTTTTCTCATCAATCCTCCAAAACAACTTTCTCCCTCTCCAAATTTATTTGGAGAGGGTTGGGGTGAGGTCAACTTCTGGATCGCTTCGTTTGCCAGGCTTCATGGTCTTCTGGCGATGACAGAAATCCTTGGGGTCTTCGTGCCTTGGTGGTCAAAGGGCATTGATTCCTGTCTTCACAGGAATGACAATTTGGATTGCTTCGTTAGCAAATCCAACGCTGTCATCACGCAATGACCCAAAGAAATCCGAAATATCCGTGCGGATCCGTGTTCCATTACCCCCATATAAAAGCACAAATAGGGGAGAAGTATTTACCTTCTCCCCTTTTGCCGTTCACGAAAATTTATTTCTTATCTTCGTCAACGACCTTATAATCGGCTTCCTCCGGTCCTTCCGGTTTGGGCGCCTCGCCTTGTCCGGGCTGTTGACCTCCGCCCGTCTCCGGACCGGCTTGGGTCTGCTGTCCGGCCTTGGCGTAAACCGCCTCGCCTATCTTCCGGGCGGCCGCCGCCAGCTCGTCGGAGGCATCCTTGATGGCCTCGGTATTGTCCTTGCCCAGGGCTATCCTCAGCTTGCCCATGGCGTCGTCAATGGCCTTGCGGTCCTCGGAAGAGACCTGCGAGCCGTACTCCTTGAGGGTCTTCTCGGTCTGGTAGACCATGGCGTCGGCATTGTTCCTGACCTCGATATCGCTGCGCTTCTTGCGGTCCTCGTCGGCGTGGGCCTCGGCGTCCTTGGCCATCTTGTCGATCTCATCTTTGCTCAGGCCGGAGGAAGCGGTGATCTTGATGCTCTGGGCCTTTCCGGTCCCCAGGTCCTTGGCCGAAACGTGCAGGATGCCGTTGGCGTCTATGTCGAAGGTGACCTCTATCTGCGGTATGCCGCGGGGGGCCGGCGGGATGCCCACCAAGTCGAACCTGGCCAGCGTCCGGTTGTCCACCGCCATCTCCCGCTCGCCCTGCATCACGTGGATGGAGACCGCCGGCTGGTTGTCGGCCGCGGTGGAGAAAACCTGGCTCTTGCGGGTGGGGATGGTGGTGTTGCGCTCGATCAGACGGGTCATCACCCCGCCCAGGGTCTCGATGCCCAGCGACAGCGGGGTCACGTCCAGTAACAGGACATCCTTGACCTCGCCCACCAGCACCCCGGCCTGGATGGCGGCGCCGATGGCCACCACCTCGTCGGGATTGACGCCGCGGTGGGGCTCCCGGCCGAAGAACTGCTTTACCATCTCCTGGACCTTGGGCATCCGGGTCATGCCGCCCACCATCACCACTTCGTCGATCTCGGTAAGCTTCAGGCCGGCGTCGTCCAGGGCTCGGCGGCAGGGGCCGATGGTCCTCTGCACCAGGTCATCCACCAGCTGTTCCATCTTGGCCCGGGTCAGGGTCAGATCCAGGTGCTTGGCCCCGGAGGCGTCGGCGGTGATGAACGGCAGGTTGATGTTGGTCTGCATGGTGGAGGACAGCTCGCACTTGGCCTTCTCGGCCGCCTCCTTCAGGCGCTGCAGGGCCATCTTGTCCTTGCGCAGGTCGATGCCGTTGGTTTTCTGGAATTCCTCGGCCATCCAGTCGATGATCTTCTGGTCGAAGTCGTCGCCCCCCAGGTGGGTGTCGCCGTTGGTGGAGCGCACCTCGAAGACCCCCTCGCCCAGCTCCAGGATGGAGATATCAAAGGTCCCGCCGCCCAGATCGTAGACCGCGATCTTGTGCGATTTGCCCTTGTCCAGCCCGTAGGACAGCGCGGCGGCGGTGGGTTCGTTGATGATCCGCAGCACTTCCAGCCCGGCCACCTGCCCGGCATCCTTGGTGGCCTGGCGCTGGGCGTCGTTGAAGTAGGCCGGAACGGTGATCACCGCCTGGGTGACCTTCTCGCCCAGATAGGCCTCGGCCGCCTCCTTGAGGTAGCGCAATATCTTGGCGGCTATCTCCGGCGGCGAAAAAACGCTTTCGTTGACCTTGACCCGGGCGTCTCCGTGGGGCCCTTCGATGACCTTGTAGGGCACCAGCTTCATCTCCGAACCGACCTCGCCGTGGCGCCGGCCCATGAAGCGCTTGACCGAATATACCGTATTCTCGGGGTTGGTGATGGCCTGGCGTTTGGCCGCCTGGCCCACCACCTCCTCGCCCGATTTAAGGAACCCCACCACCGAGGGTGTGGTCCTCAGGCCTTCCTGGTTGGGAATTACCGTGGGGTTCCCGCCCTCCATCACCGCTATGCAGGAATTTGTGGTCCCCAGATCGATCCCGATTACTTTGCCCATTTATTCTCTCCTGATTTTCAATTGATTCTAAAGATTCTATTCCGTGGTCTCTTGATTCTGGTCCGCCTCCTCCGGATATTCTTCATTCGGCTCCTCCGGCTCCCCGCCCGGACGCTTGGATACCGTCACCCGGGCATGCCTTAGGACCTTGCCCCGAAAGACGAAGCCCTTCTCCACCTCGTCCAGCACCTGGTTGGGTTCATGCTCGGCGGTCTCGATGGACAGAACGGCATCATGCCGGGCCGGGTCGAATTCCTCCCCTTTGCTGCTGAACGGCTTCAGCCCCTCGTTCTCCAGGATCTTGTGGATCTGCTGGTCTATCATCTGGACCCCCTGGTGGAACGATCTCAAGGCTTCGTCGTTCTCGGCCCCGCTCCGTGATGCCTCTATGGCCCGGTCGAAATTGTCCAGCACCGGCAGAAGCTTGGCAATTATGTTGCGGTTGGCTTCGGCCTCCTTCTCCAGATATTCCTTGGCCACCCTCTTGCGATAGTTGTCGAAATCGGCCATGGCCCGGACATACTTGTCAAAATTCTCATCGGACAACTGTTTGTAATAGCTGCCCTGAGTGATCAGCTCCTTAAGCCTGGCCTTCAATTTTCTGTACAGACCGCTGTTTTTCTTTAACTCCACTAAACCGGCTCCTTACAATGCTTTGGAGGAAAATCGGCCCGGCTATCTTTCCCTGATAATTTTGGGACCGAATAAATATAATCATTAAACCTGGCTTTGTCAATAATTCCGGCTGTAAAAAACAGCTTGCCCCTTCCTTATTTTCCCAGCTGGTTGAGGTGATCGGCTATCCTTTTTGCCGCCCGATCCGAAGTAAGCCCGAATTTCTCCGCCAGGTCCGATTCCGGTGCCGAGGCTCCGAAATCCTCCAGGCCGATGAACAGGCCGTCCCGGCCCAGCAGGCCCCGCCATAACGCCCCCCTGCCGGCCTCGATGGCCACCTTTACCGCCCGAGGGGGAACCACCGAATCCCGGTAATCCTCCGGCTGTCTTAAAAAATCTTCCAGGCAGGGCAGGGACACCACCGCGGCGGACAGACCATCTTTTTGCAGGGACTGGGCGGCCGACAGGGCCAGCCAGACCTCGGATCCCGAGGCCATAATGCAGATCTCCGGTGTGTGCCCCAATGTCTCAAGCACATAACCGCCCCGGCGGAATTGTTCGGCATCGATGCTCAGGCGGGGCAGGACCGGCAGTTTCTGCCGGGTCAGGATCAGGGCGGTGGGACCGCCGGTATTTTTAAGGGCCGCGGCCCAGGCCAGGGCCGTCTCCGGGCCGTCGGCCGGGCGGATCACTTTCAGGTTGGGGATCAGTCTTAAGGCCGAAACCTGTTCTATCGGCTGATGGGTGGGCCCGTCCTCGCCCACCAAGATGGAATCGTGGGTGAAGACATAGATGGCCTGCTGCTTCATCAACGCTGCCAGTCGTATCGATGGCCGGCAGTAATCGGAGAAAACCAGAAAGGTCGAGCCCATCGGGATAAAACAGCCGTAGAGCGCCAGTCCGTTCATCACCCCCGCCATGGCGTGCTCCCTGATCCCGAAATGGAAATTCCGTCCGGCGAAGTTTTCCGGGCTTATCGCCGGAGAGCCCTTGATCTCGGTGTTGGTGGATGGCCCCAGGTCGGCCGACCCGCCGACCAAGGCCGGCACCAGCTCGGCCGCTTTCTGGATTATCCGGCCGGAATGGCTCCTGGTGGCGGCGGCCTCGGCGGATAAAGACCCCAGCAATTGTTCCTCGATATCATCCGGCAGGCGCTTTGACCACATGCCGTCCCACAGTTCGGTCTTTTGTGGATTGCGGTTTTTCCAGGCTTTGAATCCCTTCTGCCACTTGGTGTATGTTCTTTTCAGTTTCTTCACCCTGGCATCGCAGGCCTGTCGGACATCGGCCGGTACGTAAAATGTCTCCTCCGGCCAGCCCAGGTTTTTTCTGGTGGCCAGCGCTTCCTGGGCTCCCAGCGGCGAGCCGTGGGCCGACGAGCTGTCGTGCTTGTTGGGACTGCCGTAGGCTATATGGGTCTTGGCAATGATAAGGGACGGCCTTTTGGCATCTCTGACGGCCGATTTTAGAGCCTTGACCGCCTGGGCCTGATCATGCCCGTCAATCGTCTGGACGCCCCAGCCCAGGGCCTTGAACTTGGCCTTGATGTCTTCGGAAAATGATAGATCCGTCTTGCCGTCGATGGTGATGCCGTTGTCGTCATAGAGGCAGATCAGATTGCCCAGCTTAAGGTGTCCGGCGATGGAGGCCGCCTCGGTGGAGATGCCCTCCATCAGATCGCCATCGGACACCAGGGCATATACCTTATGGTCTATGATATTGAACTCTTCATCGTTGAACCTCCGGGCGGCCATTTTGGCGGCGATGGCCATGCCCACCCCGCTGGCAAAGCCCTGGCCCAGCGGCCCGGTGCTTATCTCCACCCCTGGTGTATGCCCGTGTTCGGGATGTCCCGGGGTCCGGCTGTCCAGCTGGCGGAACCTTTTCAGCTCTTCCAGCGGCAGGTCGTACCCGAAAAGATGCAGCAACCCGTACAAAAGCATGGAGCCGTGCCCGGCCGAAAGGATGAAGCGGTCCCGGTTGGGCCACTGGGGATCCCCGGGATTGAAGGACAGGAAATTGTGCCACAGGGCAAAGCTGAAATCGGCCGCCCCCATGGGCAGCCCGGGATGCCCGGAGTTGGCTTTTTCCACCGCATCCACCGCCAGCATCCTCAGGGTATCGGCGCACTTTTTAGACAGCTTTTGGTCCATCTTGAGCCTATCGCTTTTATCTTGATATTTGGAGGTTTATTTAAACGGTAATGATACCATTTATCGGCCTGTTTTGCAAATGATAAATAAAGACAGGGCCTGTTGCTCCAGGCCCTGTCCAGTGGCTGTCTTATCTATGCAACCTTCCTGAATTCAACCACATACCTGGTGCCTTTCTTCTGATGCACGGCAACCTTGTCGCCAAGCTGCTCGGCCAAAATAGTGATCAACTGCAGCCCCAGGGTGGCCGGGTCTGACAGCGGGGCTGATTTATCGGCAAACCCGGCCCCGTTGTCGGCCACCTCCAGGCGGTAAAGGATATCGTCCTCCAATTTTAGCCGGACGGTTATCTCCCATTTCTTGCCCCCGGGCGGAGGCTCCTTAAAAGCATGCTTAAGACTGTTGGACACCATCTCGTTTATCATCAGCCCGCAGGGGATGGCCACATCCACCCCCAATTCTATGTCGTTTATATCCAGGACCAGCACTATCTGGTCGCTGATGATGCCGTATGACCTGATCAAATCGCTTACCAGGTTCCGGGCATAATGGCCGAAGTCTATCCTGGCCAGATTGGAGGATTTATACAGGTTCTCGTGCACCAGGGACATGGAGCGTATCCGGTTCTGGCTCTCTAAAAAGATCTCCCTGTCCCGGGGATCGTGGACATAGCCCGACTGGAGGCTTAACAGGCTGGAGACCACCTGCAGATTGTTCTTCACCCGGTGGTATATCTCCCGCAGCAGCACCTCCTTTTCCCGGAGAGCGGCCCGGATCTGAAGTTCTACCGATTTTCTCTTGGTTATATCCAGCAGCGAGACCACGCTCTTCTCTGTTCCGGGAACCATGTCGCTGGTCAGGTATATGTCCTTTATCTTGCCGATCCGGTCGATGAAGCGGAATTCGTACTGGGGGGGTGCGCCCTGTTTAGCGTCTTGGAGCAGCCGGTGGTATTCCTGCATCCGCTCCAGGTCGGGCTTTCAGACGAACTCGGTCCACTTCTTCCGTCCTTCGATCTGACTGCGGTCAAAGCCGGAGAGCTTCTCGAACTCTTGATTGGCCAGGGATATGGTCAGGTCGCTTTCGATGATGGCCATGGCCGTGCCGGTGTTCTCAAATATATTGCGGTATCTTTGTTCCGAGGCCAGCAAGGCATCCCGGCTGGCCTGCAATTCCGCCAGTTGCTGCTTGAGCTCCTCGTCAGAGGCCTGAAGCTCCTCATCGGCTACTGTCAATCTCTGGTTGAGCATCAGCAAAGCTTGGTGTTTTTCCAGCAGGGCCCGTTCGGCCTGTTTTTGGTCGGTGATATCCCTCAAATGCTCCACCACCTTGGTCACCTGGCCCCCTTCGTCCAGCACCGGGTAGGAACGGGCGTCGATCCATACCCCCAGGTTCTCAAAATATTTCTCCACCCGGGCGGGTTTTTTTGTATCTATGGCTATGGCCGTGGCGCAATTATCGCAGGGCTTTTCGCGGTTGATAAGCTGAAAACACCTCTTTCCCTTGATGTCGATATGAGAGCATTTCAAAAATTCATAGCCGGCCCGGTTGTATTTTTCCACCCCATGCGCTGCATCCTGGATTCCCAGTATATCGGGGATGACGTCAAACACCGCCCCCAGCAGGACAGACGATTCCTTGAGTTCCTGGCTGTACTGCAAAATTTCCGCGGTCCTGGCCTTTACCTGGCTTCTCAGCACAAGGCCGAAGATGGCCATTAATGCCAGCCCTCCGATCAAGGCCCCCAAAACCCATTTCACATAGCGGGGAATAATAACACGGGGCCGTTCTCCCAGCCATTTGTCAAGAGACCTGTAGTATACCGAACCGGGGTCGTTCTTCATGCCGGAAAGGTTGCGGTCGATGCGGTTGACGATCGGATCGTCCCGGCCCTTGGGAAAGGCAAAATAAACCAGCTCCGGCCGGAACATTACCGAGGTGGGCAGAATATCCTTGCCCCGCAGATCGGAAAAATAAAAGAACCGGCTGGCGATAATGACGTCGGCCTGGCCCTTTCGCAGGGCCTCCACGGTGCCGGAATAATCGGGGCAGGGCAGCAGCGTAAAATCGATATTCAACAGCCCCTTGATCTCCTGGGGCAGGTATTCCTCCTGGATCGCCCCTTTAAGCACCGCTATCCTTTTTCCGTCAAGATCCTTGGCGCTCTCCAGCTTGACACCCTTGCCGGCAAAGGCCTGCAGCCAGGATTCTATCACCGAAATTTTATTGAAAGAGAATTTTTCGGCCCTGTCTTGTGAATATGTGACATCCAACACCAGGTCAAGTTCGCCCTTCTCCAGCCTTTCCAGGTTCTGGCTCCAGGTGCCCGGTGCATACTCGATCGTCCACCCCTCATTCCTGGCGATCTGGTTCATTATGTCAACAAATATCCCCTGGGGTTTTCCCCTCCCGTTCCAGAAGACCTTGGGAGGGTTCTGGTAGATCCCCACCCGGACGGTCTCGGCGCCGGCCGGCGGCCGGCAAAAGGCCGCAGCTAAAATAAAAAACACCACGACCAACCGCCATGGCATTCTGAGGGGCTTTGCCCCCAAGCTTCTCATTTTTTCACCTCGCTTCAAATGATAAAACAAACATAAGCCAGCGGCATTGACCTTACAGCCGGATCGTTATTTCCTCCATCACCTCCGCCAGGAAGGGATCGAACTGGGTGCCGGCGCACCTTTTGATCTCCTTGATGGCCTGTTCCGGCCCGACTGCCCTTCGATAGGGCCTCTTCTGGGTCAGGGCGTCATAGGCGTTAAGTATGGAAACCATTCGGGCATATAGGGGGATGTCCTCGCCCTTCAGGTTTCGGGGATATCCGCTGCCGTCCCACCACTCATGGTGGGCCAGGATGGGCTCGGCCAGGTCGGCGGTCTCCGGCGTGTTCTGGACGATGTGATAGCCTATCTCCGGATGCCGGTGCATCATCTTCCATTCCTCGGCGGTCAGTCGATCCTTCTTATTGAACAGTTTTTGCTCTATTGCTATATTGCCGAGGTCGCAGTATTCCAGCACCTGCTGCAATTTTAAGGTTTCGGGCGGGGTCAGCCCCCGGGCCGATGCCATCTCCCGGGCCAGGCCCTGCAATACCCCCAACTGCTCCTTGGTCCGCTGTCCTTTTTGGTAATACAATCCCAGCAGATGAGACATGATGTCGGTCCGGACCTTTTTGCTGGTCATCATCTTGCTGCGGTACATGTTTTCTTCGGCTTCCTTCAGGATGTCCTTGATGTTCTGCTCCATCTTTTTCTTGGTGGCATGACCCATGGCCAGGCTCAAAGCAACCGGGCCCTTGACCTTTTCCCGGCACAGTTGGTTTATCCTCTGGCAAAGTTCGTCGGCCTTGTAGCCCGGAGTGTTCAACAACAGCAGGGCGAACTCGTCGCCGCCCCACCGGGCGATGATATCCTCGCGCCGGCAGCACAGCTTAAGGATCTGGGCCATCCGGTTGAGCAGCTCGTCGCCCTCGACGTGCCCAAAGGCATCATTGACCAGCTTGAGGCCATTGACATCGGCCACAAACATGGTTATCGGCAGATGGCGGTTGGTATCTATCCTTAAAATCTCCTCCTCGAAAAATGCCCGGTTATGCAGTCCGGTGAGCCGGTCGTAAAAGCTCAAATATTCTATCTGCTGCTGGGCTTTCCTTTTCTCCGTCACATCCTTGATGGTAGCCATTATTCCGTTCACCGCCGGCAGATCCAGCATATTGCGGGATAGGGCCTCGATGGTTCGATAACTTCCGTCTTTATGCCTTATCTTGAAATCCATGCAGCGAACCTCCCCCACCCTGGACAGCAACTCTCCGAAGACCTTTTTCACCTCTACCGCATCATCGGGAAAGATATAATCATATACCTCTGCTCCGAGGACATCCTTTCCGTCGTAACCCAGCATTATTTTTACCATGGGATTTACATAGGTCAGCCGGCCCTCTCTGTTCACTATGGCGATAAGATCCAGGCTGTTCTCGATCAGCGAACGAAAATGCTTCTCGCTGGTGCTGAGTATTTCCTCGATCATCACCCTTTGGCTGATCTCGTGCTTCAAATTCTGATTGGTCGTCAGCAGTTCTTTGGTTCGTTCCCTTATTTCGGCTTCCAGGTTCTGCTGGTTTTTCTCCAGAAGGTGCTGGATATGCTTGCTGGTGGTGATATCCTGGAAAGTGATCTGGGCGGCCGGCTGGCCGGCGAAGACGATTGGTGAGCTAATGGTTTTGACATCCAGCTCCACCCCGTCCCGTCGGACCACTTTTTGCTCCAGCAGGCCGGCATTGATGCGATTATTTACCACCCTTTCGATCCGATTCTGTTCTATCTGCCGGTAATCTGGATGCATGAACTCACCTATGGTCTGGCCAATTAATTGATCCGGCTTTTCTATCCCCAGCAAACGGGCAAAGGCCTGATTGGAATATAAAAATCCCTGGAGGTTAGCCACGGCGATCGGCACCGGGCTGTTCTCAATCAGCCGCTGGAACCGGGCCTCGCTTTTTTCCAGCTGTTTTTGATGTTCGGTCGAAAGATGGCTTATCTTGCGGTGGCCCAAGAAGACCGCGCCGACAAAGGCGCCCAACAAGAGCAGCATCGTTCCGCTTCCGGCTAAAATCAGCCAATATAAGTTTCCATTGTTCATAATAAAATCAAATAATTATTCAATCTGCCACCTCCCAGACCGCTTCTTTCCCACTTACGGTCAACCGCGGTGCCGACCTATCGGTCCATTTGAGGCTTATGAAGCCTATGGCGTAAATCCCATTGACCAAAAAGCTGATGACCCAGTTGATCCTCCACAATGGCGCGGCCTGGGTAAAAACAAAATTAAGGTTGGAATATATAAGTATGTTTCCGGTGAAGTTGAGAAGCAGGCCCAGGCAGATCCAAAAGCGATGATCATCGAATATAGAAGTCTTTCCCCATATTGACATATATATCATAAAATGGGTTGCCGCCAGCATAAAAACAATGCTCTCTATCAACAGGGGCATTTTAGCAAAACCATCCTTGGAGGGGGCGATAACATTGAAATAAATCCAAACTATCGCCATCAGAGCGCACCCCGCCGCTATTATCGCCCTAATAAGAGATCTCTCGTTCCACCAGCAGAAAATTATTGCAATTATTACCGTTTCAATAAAAAAATAGATTTGATACACCAAATAGTTATTTGTTTTCCTCAGGGCCATCGACAAAGCAATTGTTTCCGCTATAAAGGCGATAACTGTCAGCAAAAAAAATATTTTTGTTGCTTTGGGCATTTTTTTTAAAAAGAACGCCCCGCCTGCGATCGGAAACAGCAGCGATAGATAATATCCGGCACCCAAAACGTAATCAGCGATATGCATGACGATTACAAACCTTCTGCGTTATATTATGCTTTTATCCGGCGGACAATATGGCGGACAGGGAAATCCAAACTCGGCCAAAAGCCCTTTGGCAATATCATTCCCCTTTTTATCCACCCCGGTCATGACCAGGGTATTGGCCCCGGTGGGTTTTTTAGCATAATATATGCGCAGGCCGAGGCAGCCCTTCTGTTTTAATATTTTGCCAATGGCATCCCTGCTGAAATAAAGCGCTTTCACTTTTTTCTTGGCCTGGTTTTTTTGATAGGCCTTGACCAGAGCCTGCGCTTTCTTAAAACTAATCTTATGCTCCTCTTTTCCGGTGAACATATTCTGACTCCTCAATTGCATTTGCCGCGCCAGCGGGTTTCTTTTCTCCCGCTATTGACATTTACCTATCTATCAATTACTATTAAAAAGCTTTGGGACCGTTTGCGGTGGCCCAAAAACAGTATTTACTATATCACCAACCGCTGTGGTTATGATAACTCCACTATTTTATCCTGTCAAGGACATTTTTTATTTATTTTGAATCCTTTAACCATACTCGACATCTAAATACATGAAGCAGCCCATCGACGAACATATTTTGTTACAGCAGGCTCGGGACGGAGATTCAGGTTCTTTCAATCAGCTGGTGAAGCTCCACCAATCGAGGGTATATTCGGTGGCCCTGCGGCTGCTGGGCAGCCCAAGTGAGGCCGAGGACGTACTGCAGGAGACTTTCATCGCCCTGTATCAGAAGCTCCATCATTTCAGGGGTGGATCCAAGCTTTCCACCTACCTGTTCCGCCTGGCCACCAACTTCAGCCTGATGAAACTGCGCCGCAGCAAACGCCGGGGCCGCGATGCCGGCCACCTGCCGCTTAACGTGGTCGAGGAGCTGCCGGACAAGGCCGCCTCGCCCCTGGAATCGCTGCTGAGCAGAGAATTCCGGGCGGTGCTGGATCAGCAGCTGCAGAAGCTGCCTGCTAAGGACCGGGCGGTGGTGGTTTTAAGGGACATCGAGGGGCTGGATGGCGGCCAGGTGGCCAAAATACTGGGGCTCACCTTGCCGGCCATGAAATCCAAGCTTCACCGCTCCCGGGAATTTTTGAGAAAAAACCTGTCGGGTTATTTAAAGGATAGTTGACATGCCGAAAATAATTTCTAAAAAGGCCCAGCACCACTGCCACCGGATGACGGCGGCCTTCTCCGAGTATCTGGATAAGGACCTCAGGAAACAGCTGTGCCGCAAACTGGAGGGTCATCTGGCCGAGTGCCCCGACTGCCGGATGTATTTTGACACCCTGAAAAGGACCGTAACCCTGTACCGCTCTCTGGAGCAGGAGCCCCTGCCCAAAGACGCCGAAAAACGCCTGTTCGCCACCATCCAACTGGCCCGGAGCAAAAGCCAAAAATAAACTTTGAATCCTTTGGCGGATTGCGGCATCTAAATTAACAGAAACCAAATTATTTTGATAACACAAAGGAGCTAAAATGTCCGTAGCGCATTTGACCGACGGAAATTTCGACCAAGAGGTCTTGAAATCCGACATCCCGGTTCTGGTGGACTTCTGGGCGGCCTGGTGCGGCCCCTGCCGGATGGTGGGGCCCATCATCGAGGAATTGTCCAACGATTACCAGGGGAAGATAAAGATGACCAAGCTGGATGTCGATGCCAATCCCCAAAAATCTTCCCAGTTCGGCATCCGCAGCATTCCCACCATGCTGATCTTCAAGAACGGCCAGATAGTTGACACCCTGGTGGGCGCCATGCCCAAACCGGCCATCGCCGCCAGGCTGGATGCCGCGATAAATAAATAAGGAGGATCCCCATGAAAACCAACGAAAGCGTTCTTGACCGGATCATCCGAGCCGTATTGGGCATCGCCCTGCTGGCTGCAGGTCTGTTGATGGCCGGTCCGATAAAATGGGTCCTGCTGGTGCTGGCTGCCATCGCTTTGATAACCGCCGTCACCGGCTTCTGTCTGCTTTACAGGGTCCTGGGGATCAACACCAATAAAAAAACAAAGGAATAACATCTAAAATGCCGATCTACGAATATCAGTGCCCCCAGTGCGGAGTGAAGACCGAAGAGCTGGTGGCATCATTCTCCGCCCCGGCCCCCAAATGCCCCCAGTGCGGGGTAAAGACCGAGAAGATGCTCTCCACCTTCGCCGCCTCGGTCGGCGGCTCGGATTCATTTTCCAGTGGAGATATGGGCGGTTCCTGCCCTTCCGGAAACTGCGGATGTTCCTCCGGCTCCTGCGGGCTTTAGCCTCTGAATGATGCGCAAACCTGCCCGCTATCTGATAATAATATTTTCACTGCTGGCCCTGTTGGCTTTCGGGGCCCAGGTGGTCCGGGGAATAATCACCGGAACAGCATCTCAGTGCAGCGTCTCCGGGAACTGCCGCTGAGAAGGCGATAAATGAAAGGAGGGTTATAACATGGGAATGTTGAAGGAAGATGATCAGAACCATCTGCGCCATGAATTCTCCGAAAAACTGGTTGACCCGGTAAAGATATTGTTCTTCACCCAAAAGCTGGAATGCCTGTACTGTCAGCCCACCGAGGAGATCTTGACCGAGATCGCCGCCCTTTCGGACAAGCTGTCGCTGGAAAGATACGACCTTTTGGAGGATAAATCCCTGGCCGACCAGTACGGCATCGACAAGATCCCCGGCATCGCTCTGATAGGCGGCAGGGATTACGGAGTGCGGTTCTTCGGGGTCCCCTCCGGCTTTGAGTTCACATCATTGATAGAGGACATCATAGACGTATCCCGGGGCACCACCGGACTGACCCTCGACTCCCGGGAAAAACTAAAGAAGATAGCCAAGCCGGTCAGGATCCAAGTGTTCATCACCCCCACCTGCCCCTACTGTCCGGCCGCGGTCCGGATGGCCCATCAGGCGGCCATCGAGAGCGACATGATCACCGCCCACATGGTGGAATCGGCGGAGTTCCCACAGCTGGTCCAGAAATACGGGGTGATGGGCGTCCCCAAGGTGATCATCAACGAGACCATCCAGTTCGAGGGAGCCCAGCCCGAGCCGGTCTTTATCAATCACATATTGAAGGCGGCCGAATAATTTAATGGAAAGGAAAACACGGGGATTTAAAAATCTAACGCAGGATCTGTGAAAATCCCCGTCCCATACATATAAAATGATAATTGTTAAATCCGAATACTGTCCCCAAAATCACCGCTGTCCGTCACTAAGAGTTTGCCCGGTCGGTGCCATCAAGCAGGACGGCTTTAAGGCTCCTTACATCGATCAGGATAGATGCACCAATTGCGGACACTGTCTGCAAAGCTGCCGGGTTTTTCAAGAGGCCCCTGTCCCGGCTAATTCGATAAATTGATCGCAAAATATGGAAAACATTAAAAATTACGACATCGCCATCTTGGGCGCCGGCCCGGCCGGGCTGACCGCCGGACTTTACGCCGGCCGGGGCGGCCTGAAGGCGGCCATAATCGAAAAGATGATGCCCGGCGGCTTGGTGGCCAACACCGAGCGGATAGACAACTATCCCGGGTTCCCCGAAGGCATCTCGGGTTATGAGCTGGCCCAGAGGATGGAACAGCAGGCCAAAAAATTCGGGGCCGAGATTCTTTCGGCCCAGGCCGACAGCGTTTCGGCGCATGATAAGTTTCAGCTGATAGCCTTGTCCGACGGCAGCACCGTCAAATCCCGGGCCCTGATCATCGCCACCGGCGCCTTTCCAAAAACCTTGGGAGTGCCGGGTGAAAAGGAATTGCTGGGCAAAGGGGTCTCCTACTGCGCGGTATGCGACGGGGCCTTCTTTAAAAACCAGCCGGTAGCGGTGCTGGGCGGCGGTGATTCGGCTGTGCAGGAGGCCATCTACCTGGCCGGGCTGGCCTCAAAAGTGACTGTTATCCACCGCCGCAATGCCTTACGGGCGGCCGATTCCATCCAGAAGATCGCCTTCGCCAACGATAAGATAGAGTTTGCCTGGAACAAGGAAATCCTGGCCATCGCGGGCAGCACCGGGGTGACGGGCATCAAAGTCATGGACAAACAAACGCTGGCGGAAGAGGTGATCCCGGTCACCGGAGCATTCATCTACGTGGGCTATAAGCCCAACAGCGATCTGGTAAAGGATGCCGTCAAGACCGACCAGCAGGGATACATCATCACCGATGAAAATATGGCCGCTTCGGCCCCGGGCATATTTGCCTGCGGCGACATCCGTAAAAAGCTGGTCCGGCAGATCTCCGGCGCGGTGGGCGACGGCGCCACCGCGGCCATCGCCGCCCAGCAGTACCTGGAATTACAGTAAGGACATGGCATGCCGTGTCCCAACGATAAAACAAGGAGAATCATCATGGCCGAGAGAAATCAGATCTACAAATGCGAGATTTGCGGCAATATCGTGGAGGTGCTGCACGGAGGCAAGGGAGAGCTGGTCTGCTGCGGCAAGCCCATGAAGCTCTATGCCGAAAACACGGTCGACGACGCCAGGGAGAAGCACCTGCCGGTGATCGAGAAGACAGCAGATGGATACAAGGTCAAGGTCGGCTCGGTGGCGCATCCCATGGAGGAGAAGCATTATATAGAGTGGATCGCCCTGTATGCCGACGGCCGGGTCCTTCGCAAATATCTGAAGCCCGGGGATGCTCCGGAGGCGGAATTTTTATGCCAGGCCAAGGAAGTGACGGCCAAGGAATTCTGCAACCTGCACGGTTTATGGTTGGCTCAGGGGTAACAATCATTAGGAAGACACGGATCCAGGATCGGCTGTTTGCAGTATTCCTGGTTTCCTTATTAAAATAATTTCAGGAGGGAAAATGAAAAGCTTAAAAGGAACCCGCACCGAAAAGAACCTGCTCAAATCCTTCGCCGGGGAATCCCAGGCCCGCAACCGCTACACCTATTTTGCCTCGGTGGCCAAGAAGGAGGGCTATGAGCAGATATCATGGTTCTTTACCGAAACGGCCGAGAACGAAAAGGAGCATGCCAAGAGATTCTTCAAATTCCTGGAGGGCGGCGGAGTTGAGGTCACCGCCATGTATCCGGCCGGCAAGATCGGCACCACGCCTGAGAACCTGAAGGCCTCCGCCGAGGGCGAGAACGAGGAGCACACCAAGCTGTATCCGGAGTTCGCCGCCATCGCCGACGAGGAGGGATTTTCCGAGATCGCCAAGATATACCTGTTCATCGCCGAGGTGGAGCGGGAGCATGAGGCCCGTTATCTTAAACTGCTGGCCAACCTCGAGAAAAAACAGGTGTTCAAAAAGGACCAGCCCATCAAGTGGCGCTGCCGCAACTGCGGTTACGTCTACCAGGGCAATGAGGCTCCCCAATCCTGCCCGGCCTGCGCCCATCCCCAGAGCTATTACGAAGCAATGGCTGAAAATTATTAATCACACACACATTATTTAAGATAAAAGAGATATATGCCATTGACATTGGATTGGGTCAGGGACCTGCAGTTCACCGCCAGCGACGACGCCGGCCACGGCCTGGTGTTGGAATCGAAAAAGGACGGCATCCCCTCCGGGTTCTCCCCCATGCAGCTGCTGTTGATCTCCCAGGCCGGATGCATGGCCATGGACGTGGTCTCCATACTCAAGAAGAAACGGGTGGACCTGGCCGGCTTCCGGGTGCTGATGGACGGAACCAGGGCCGGGGAGCATCCCAAAAGATTCACCGATATGAACTTTGTCTTCGAGGCCCGGGGCAAGGTCCCGCCGGAGGCTCTGGAGGAGGCCATCCAGCTGTCCAAGGAAAAATACTGCTCGGTATCGGCCACCATCCAGAACGGGGTCAAGATGAATATTGAGAGCCGGGTGATTTCCTGATGAACCATATCTTAAAAATAGCCATAGGTGCCGTCGGCGGAGGAGCCATGGGTTTTCTGTACTATAGATTCATCGGCTGCCGCACCGGGGCCTGTCCCATGGCCGCCAACCCCTGGATAAGCACCCTGGTGTGGGCGGTTATCGGCGGACTGATGATGGCCGGCCTCAAAAAATAGTTTACAAATCTACAACCATAGGAGTGACCAATGAAGAGATACCTCCCCCTGATGATCCTGTCTTTATCGCTGACCGCCGGAATTTCCTGCGCGGGCAATAAGAAGGCCGAAAACAACGAGGCCAAGGTGGTTCCGGCCAAGGCCGAGTGGCTGGCCTTCGACCAGGCGATGGAAAAGGCCGCCGCCGACAAGAAATACGTGGTGGTTGACTTCTATACCGACTGGTGCAAGTGGTGCAAGGTGATGGACGATAAAACCTATTCCGATTCTTCGGTTACGGCGGCCCTGAAGCAAAATTTCGTCATCGCCAAAATAAACGGCGAGAGCTCGGACCAGATCACATACCTGGGAAAGGTCATGGCTCAGTCGGACTTTACCATGGGCATGAAGGTCAGCGGCTTTCCCTCCACCATGTTCATGGACAGCGATGGAAAGGTGATCGGCATTCTGCCTGGATATATCGAGGCCCCGGTGTATTTAAAGATCCTGGCCTATGTCTCCACCCAGGCCTATAAGACCAAAAAGCTGGACGACTACCTTTCCGGGAAATAGCCATGAAAAAAACCGCCGGGATAATTATCCTGATAGTCTCCATCGCCGCCATAACGGCAGGCGTTTTTAGAAAAGAACTGAAACCCCTGTACATTAATGCCATGGCCATCTGCTATTCCTGCATCGGTCTGCAATAGAACCTGTCCGGTGTCATTCCGGTCCGATCCGGGATCCAGCATCTCATATTAAGGAAGGATATATCATGTCCGTTACCAAGACCGGCCAAAAGGCGCACGATTTTATTCTTCGGGACCAGCACAATATCGAATTCAGGTTGAGCGCTTTCAGGGGGCGCAAGGTGCTGCTGTCATTCCACCCCCTGGCCTGGACCAAGGTCTGCGCCAGGCAGATGCAGTCCCTGGAGAAGAATCTCAAGACCTTCGACCTGCTCAACACCATGCCGGTTGGGATGAGCGTGGATGCCATTCCCTCCAAACACGCCTGGGCCAGGGAGCTAAAGATAAGATCCCTCCGGATGCTGGCTGATTTTTGGCCGCACGGAAAGGTGGCCCAGGCCTACGGCCTGTTCCGGAAGAAGGAGGGCTTTTCCGAAAGGGCTAATGTTATTGTTGATGAATTCGGCCAGGTGGTCTGGGTGAAGGTTTACCCTATAAAAGAACTGCCGGATATAAAAGAAATTATCAAATTTTTATCTAACTAAGCTTGAGGATCTTTAAAAACCGCCTTTTTATGGCGGTTTTTAATTTTATATATCATTTATTTACCCTAATATACAAATATTATTAAAATATTTTTTCGCTTTTTATAAAAAAGGGCTTGACAAAATGACAATTCGATGATATAATACAAACGTTTGATTAATACAGGGAGAAAATAATGACCAAAAAAAATAATGGAAATACCGATCCCAAGAGGCGCATCTTCGAAGCTGCCGCCGCTTTGTTCGTGAACAAAGGATATTCGGCCATTGGGGTTCGCGAGATCGCCAAGGAGGCCGGTGTCAACATTGCCATGATCAACTATTACTTCGGCGGCAAATCCGGAATATTAAAGGATATCCTGGAGGATGCCTTCGGCAAGTATTACCAGGCCCAGGCCTCGGCCGGGGACAACAGCACCCCCCCCGAGGAGCGGGTACGCAACCTGGTGACCAATGTAGTGCACTTCTTCCGGGAGAACACCACCGAAGCCCTGATCTTCTTTAATTGCGCAGTATTGGATATCCCCGAACTAAAGGGCCTAAAGGAAAAGTGGCGCAAGATGTACAGTGAGCTGATGCTCGATCTGTTCCTTCAAATGGGTGTCGACCTGAAGGATCCGGTCCATGCCAACATCTACAACGGGTTTTTGGGAGGGATGATCAAGAACCATTTTCAATTTAGGCACGAGTTGGAAAAAAACAAAAAGACCGCCGAGGCATGTAACGAGGAAGATTGCCAGGAAACAAAGCACATTGAATTTGACGATCTTTTTTATCAAAGATATGTTGATCTGCTGGTCAACCAGTATTTTCATGGGGTTATTTATGCCACCCAGAAGGATAAAATGAAATACGGGCCCAAATAGGTGAAACAAAACCAGCGCCTTTCACGTATATACCATTAGATACATATATTATCGCCGCTTATTTACGCCCAAGCCCGAGAAGGCTATATTTTTTAAAACCACACTAAACAAACGTTTGCCCGCATATAAATTCAATTAACCTTTAAAAAGCGAGGTTACCATGAAAAAGATCCTGCTAACAACCGCCACCCTCCTGGGGTTGGTGCTTGCCGGCAATGCAATGTCTGCCACCGATCGGATAATTGTATCCAAAACCGTTGAAACTGCCGCACCTTTCTTGATCAATGAAATCACCGATAATGCATTTCTAAGCATCGCTCTAGACCGCAGGACTATTTGCAACGGCTGCGAATTAAATCAAGTGGCGGGCGCCGAGCGCCTGGCGCTAAAAGCCCTGAAAAATGTCAGCAGTTTTTTGATCAAAGAATTTTGCCGCATGGCCAAGGCTGAAAATCCAAGCCGGCATAAAATATCCTATAGCGAAAGAAATAATCCTGAGGCCCTGATCACGGCTCGTTCAAACTTAACGGCCCTGGTTCGCTAATTATCGGTCTTGCAGATAACCATAAATATCAGCCCTAACAAAAAACTTATTTTCAGGAGAACCCCCATGAAAAAGGTTTTAGACTTGAGGTCATTATTCGTCATTTCATTGCTGCTGACCGCTCCTTCCGCCCTGTTATCCCAGGAGACGGTGCTGGAAAAATCCATCTCGATAAAGCGGACAACGGCGGTCCCCGAAATAGACGGGGTCATCGAAGAGATATGGCAGCAGGCCGATTCGGTCAGCGACTTTGTCCAGAACCGGCCCTATGAGAATGCCCAGCCTAGCGAGCGGACTGTAGCCTATCTGATGCAGGACGACGAGAACCTGTATGTCGCCTTCCGCTGTTATTCGCAGAAGAATCCCCCCACCAAAAGCTATACCAAGGATGAGGATTATGTGCTCATCGGGATAGATCCCATGGGCAGCCGGACCGGCGGTTATTTCTTCTGGCAGTATGCCAGCGGCATTTTCTGGGATGGGATGTACACCGACGACGGACGCAGCATGGACCTAGCATGGGAGGGCGTCTGGTACCAGGCGGTGAAGGTCCACCCCGACCGGATGGATATGGAGTTCAAGATACCGTTCAAGACCATCCGCTATAAAAAAGGGCTTTCGGAATGGGGGCTGCAGCTGCGGCGGCACATAGCCGAGAACTTCGAGGATGACTCCTGGGTCCCGGTGCCGCAGCGCGACAACGACCTGATCTCCCGCTGGGGGAAGCTGGCCGGCATCGAACCCCGTTCATCGGGCTATTACTTCGAGCTTTACCCCGAGGGATTCATGCGCAACGACAAGTTCGCCGGCCTCAAGGACCAGGCCCAGCCCAGCGGCAGCCTGACCATGAAATGGGACATCACCCCGCAGACCACCCTGAACGCCACCGCCTACCCCGACTTTGCCCAGATCGAGTCCGACCAGTTCTCCCTGAACCTTTCCCGGTACCCCCGCTACCTCCAGGAACAGCGGCCGTTTTTTGTAGACGGGCAGGATGTGTTCCGGCTTTCCAGCTTCGGCGACGGGGGCGGGTTCTCGCCTCTGAACATATTTTACTCCCGGGCGGTGGGCCGTTCCATCGGCGGAGAGGCGGTCCAGATAATGGGCGGAGCCAAGCTGACCCATAAGACCTCAGCTTGGAACCTGGGGGTGCTGGCGGCCATGACCGATCAGTACTCCGACCAACAGTTGGGCATCGCCGAGCCCCAGCGTCGTTTCGGCGCCCTAAGGGCCAGGCGGCGGATACTGGCCAACTCCGAGATCGGCATTCTGGCCAGCGGAACCATGGTCGACGGCGGAAACTACAACTACTCCTCGGCCCTGGAGACTGTGCTGAGAAGCGGCCCCAACCAGCTGATCATGCAGGGGGCATTCTCGGACCGCAGCGGCAAGACCGGCTGGGCCGGCACCGCGGGATTCCGGGGCTTCACCGGGCCGCTGCTGACCATGGCCACCGCCGAGGTGGTGAACGATTCCTTCGATGTTTCGGACATCGGATTTGTGCCCTGGGCCGGCCGCAGTAAGCTGGCAATAGGCAGTGGACCATACTGGACCTACAAGCAGGGCGCCCTGCGCAACCTGATCATCAACCTGGGCGGAACATTGGAAAAACAGCCGGGCAGCAGCCAATGGTCGAAGATCGGATCGCTGATCATAAACCCCACCTTCCGCCGCAACCGGGGCGGAAGCCTGGAGCTGAACGCCGGGCGGGGATACGAGGCCGACACCAGCTACCTGTTCCGCAGCCTCGATCTGAGCGCCTGGAGCATGCTGTTCGGCAATAATTTCAACGCCGGCTGCCGCTACGCATACGAATACAACTACAACCGGGGCTACCTGGCCTACAACGGCTCCAACTACATGGTGGCCAGCTATTCCTTCATCTCGCCGCTGAGCATGACCCTGCTCACCAACCTGTGGATGGAATGGGACACCACCAAAAGCATCCTGGCCAGCTGGTCGGTCATCCGGCCCAGAATGGATTTCCGGATCACACCCACCATGACCCTTTCGGCCTTCAATGAGATGGTGTTCCTAGCCCCTAAGACCCAACTGACCTCGTCCCAGCACCTGTCCAACCGTATGGGAGCCCTGTTCTCTTGGAACTTCGCCCCCAAAAGCTGGATCTATATCGCTCTCAACGATTATCAGGCCCAGGACCTCAACGGCTTCATGCAGCCCCAGTACACCATCAGCGCCGTCAAGGCCAAATACCTGCTGTATTTTTAACAGAAAGGATCTCGAGATGAACCCCGCCCTTTTAATCATAGATTTTCAAAAGACGTTCTTATCCGGCGATCCCCATACCGTCCGGTCGCTGGAACAGGCCAAGGCCTACATAAACAGCGCCATAGAGCTGTTCCGGGAGCGGAACCTGCCGGTGGTCTGCGTCCAGCATCTTTCCCCCAAGGACGGCCTGGCGCCCGGGGATCCGGGATATGAGATACCGGAGGGCTTGAAGATATTGCCCACCGATATCCATCTCCAAAAGGAGCATGGCAATTCGTTCCATCAGACCAAGCTCTGCCAGGTCCTCAAGGATCTGAGGGTGGATACCATCTTTCTGGCCGGATTCCGGGCCGAGTACTGCGTGCTCTCGACCTACCGGGGGGCCCAGGACGAAGGTTTCGCCGCCATCATGATCCGGAATGCCCTGGCCAGCCCCAGCCACGAGAATATCCGGTTTGTGGAATGCATCAGCGATGTGGTGTCGGTAAGCAACCTGAAGTACCTGCTGTCGGAGGACGCCTTGCCGGCTGTCAGCAATAACATATCTCACGAGGCACAATGAATTCGAAGAACGAACTAAGCCGGGGGGCTATCCTTCAGGCGCTGAGGCAGGCCCTGGAGCCTAAAAAATACCTTATAGCCATGTGGGAGGGCGGCGCCGCAGCTTTTGGCCGGGTGGACCGCTGGTCGGATATCGATCTGATGGTGGCTGTCAAAGACGGACAGGCAGACAAGGCGGCCCAAGAGGTGGAAGCAATCCTGAAAAAACTCTCTCCCATCACAGCCCGGCTGTCTGCCAGCCACCCCAACTGGCCGGACATGATCCACACTTTTTACAAGCTGGCCCGGGCCGGAGAATTCTTAATAGTGGACGTGGGGGTGATGCCCCAAAGCAGCCAGGACAAGCTTTTGGAGACGGAGATCCACGGGAAAGCCCTGGTTCACTTCGACAAGGCCGGGGTCTGCCAGCCGCCCCGGCTGGACCGGAATAAGTTCCTGGCCGGCATGAAAGAGCGAAAAGCCAGGCTGATCAACATGTTTGAACTGTTCTCCAATTATGTGGCCAAGGAGCTTAACCGAAAGAATTACATCGAGGCCCAGTATAATCATTTCATGAACCTGAACATGCTGGTGGAAGCCTTGCGAATGAAGCACTACCCTTTCCATTATGATTTCCGGGGGCGGTATCTGCACTATGAAATTCCGTCCCGGGAGGCGGCCAAACTCCAAACATTGTTCTATGTAAAGGATACGGCTGACCTACGCCGCAAGGATGCCCGGGCCAGAAGGTGGTTCAAAGAGGCAATCGAAGAATTACGTTAAGGGACTCAAGCAAAAGCCCTCCCGTTTTCGGGAGGGCTTTTGCTTGACCGGATATCATCAAATCCTGGGGCCTGCGATTCTACCCGTAGAACCTCAACAGCACCACCACGAACAAAGAAGTGACCGCGGTCAGGATCAGCGAAAAGACGAAGGCGATCTTGATGACCTTGGTCTCCTCCCCTATCCTGTCTATCGAGGCCGCCGCGTTCTGCAGCTTGGCCGGCGAAACCACGCTGGCCAGCCCGCCGCCGAAGGCCAGCCCGGCGGTGACAATGATCAGCCCATTTAGCGACAGGCCCAGGTTCTGGGCGGTGGTCATGGTGTACTTGGCGAACATGGCGATGGCCGAGGCCTCGCTGCCGGTCAGAAACCCGCCGAACAGGCCGATGAAGGACACCACCGCGCCGTAGGCCCCGCCGAATATCTGGGTGGAGTAGTCGGCCAGCACCCTGATCATGCTGGGCACGGCAAACTGCTTCAGGGCCATGTCATAGCCCGACATATTCATGATCTCGCCGATGGCGAAGAAGATGGCGGCGGCGAACACCGGCCGGGGCGCCCGCTTGAGCCATATCCTCATGGTGTCCTTCATCTGGACCTTGTTGGGTTTCAGGAACGGCAGGGCCAGAACTGTGCTGGCCAGTATCCAGGTGTAGGCCTGCCACAGGGCCCGGGTGTCCAGGGGCTTGCCGTCGGCAGCCAGCCCGTTGATCGGCAGCCGGAGGGTGCGGTACAGGAAATTGAAACTGTCCTTGGGGATGTTCAGGGCCAGGATCAGCCCGATCAGGATCAGCCAGGGCATGAAGGCCCTCCACAGGGGATAGGTCTTCTCGAAATCCAGCTCCTCGGAATTGAGCAGGCTGCGATCGATGATCTTGTTGCCGGAGGCCTTGAGGTACAGGGCCATGGCGGCGATCACCGCCAGCCCGCACAGCACCCCGGTCAGCACCACCAGATTCTCGAAGCGGTTGGTGAAGTAAGCCACCAGCCCGATCACTCCGCCGGTCAGCAGGCAGGGCAGCCAGCCCTGCCGCACCGCCTGCCACTTGCCCACGATCCAGAGCATGCAGAAGCCGATCATGGTGGAGACCAGCGGCAGGAACATGAAGAACACCTGCCCGGCCTGCCTCAGCCCGATCTCGTTGCCCTTGCCCAGAAAACTGTTGGCGATGTCCACGAACACCACGATGGGCGCCCCCAGCAGGGCGTAGGTGCACAGCGAGTCGTAGCCGATGGAGGGCAGGGCGATGGCCACGTATGATGAATAGCCCATGGCCAGCAAGATGGGCGGCAATATGGAGACCGGGGTGGCCCCCACCGCCACCATCAGCGTGCCGAATCCGATGTTGATCATCATGATCTGCACCGCCCGGTGCCCCCCGGCCAGGGTCTTGATGAAGATGATGATCCTTTTTAAGGCCCCGGTCTTCTCCATCAGGGCCATCTGCAGCAGCGAGGTGGCCACTATCAGCGAGACCGACAGGGAGCGCACTATGCCGGCCCCGGTGGAGCGCAGGATGACCTCGGCCGAGGTGTGAAAGAAGAAGAAGGCCGCCAGCGAGATGGCCAGCCAGCCGGCCAGGCCGCTCTGGTCGGCCGGACGTTTGAAGGCTATCAGCATCACCAGTATGACGACGATGGGCAGCAGTGTCAACAGCAGTTGCCAGATGGGCATTTTGTTCTCCTATTGTGTTTGACAGACTTAACAGTGGCTGGTGCCTGTATCTGTCCCGAAACAGATCATGGTGATTTTAAAACAATCCCACGGTACTGTCAACAAAAAATCTCTGGTCGTCTTGAAAAAGGCCCCTGCATGGAGTATATTTAATTAGGTAATGTTGGTGAAAGGAGTCGCACATGGATGTATCTACCGCCATCCAGGCCCGGCGGGCATACCGCTCGCTGGCGCCGGTGGAAATAAACCAGGAGATGATAAAGGAGCTGGCCAAGGCGGCTTCTTTGGCCGCCTCCTGTTTCAACAAACAACCCTGGCGTTTCGTTTTCGTTTATGAGAAGGAAGCGTTGAAAAAAATGCACGGGGCTTTATCCAAGGGGAATGAATGGGCCTACGATGCCTCGATGATCATCGCCGTGGCCGCCAAAAAGGAGGACGACTGTGTGATCAAGGACGGGCGGGAGTATTATCTTTTCGACACCGGCATGGCCGCGGCCCATCTGATCCTGCGGGCCACCGAGCTGGGGCTGGTGGCCCACCCCATCGCCGGGTTCGACCCGGAAAAGGTCCGGGCTATCTTGGGGATACCAGCCGACCTGACCGTGATCACCCTGATCAATGTGGGAAAACATTCGGAGAAGATAAGCCCCAGATTAAGTTCCGAACAGGCCAAGGGTGAGAAGGAGCGTCCTCCCCGGAAACCGCTGGGGGAATTCGCTTTTCATAATAGATATGGCCGGGGAGCATAGCTCTCAAGTCATGGATTATGCCTAAAACAAAGGACTAAAAATTGAACTCGGTTACTTTCTTGTGACCAAGAAAGTAACCAAAGAAGTCTTTACCGCCCAGTTGCGCGGTAGGTAAGGCGTTTGCTCCGGCATTCACTGAACCAGAACCTGTCATAGGCCAATAACACACTGAATGCTTTTTCGGAGCTGCAGTAATGCCGCTCCACTGATGGCGGGGAACCTGAAAGCAGATTAGGAGGGTTACCCTGATCCGCCAAAGGCGGATAGACGGGGTCCGGGGGATTTGACGGAAAAGGTGCAAGAATAAAATGTTGGCCATAAATAACTATTAAGTACTGATATGCCTATTTTAAAAATTTACGCCCGTTCCAAATCCCCCGGCGCTTCTTTGGTTCTTTCTTGGTCACAAGAAAGAACAGATATATTCATATACTGCTGGTAATTTCCTTCGAGATATTCACGGAGAGAAGCCGACCTGAAATTATGCAACGCGACGAGACAGGCAATTTTGCTCATCTTGACATATTTGCTGATTGACAAAACGGCCGCTATCCCTTATCATTACACTATGTTCAGCAAACTTACCACCAGAACCAAACGGCTCTATGTCCAGATAGCGGCCACCGTCCTCACCTTTTCGTATTTTCTGGCGCCGGTCCTGAAGTATATCCCCTGCCCGACCCTGACCTGCTATGCCTGTCCCCTGTCGGTGTTCGCCTGCCCCATCGGAACCCTGCAGCACTTCGTGATCCTCGGGGTGTTCCCTTTCTTCCTGCTGGGCATCCTTTTCCTGGTCGGGACCTTGGTGGGCCGCTGGGCCTGCGGGTACCTGTGCCCCTTCGGGCTGTTCCAGGACATTCTGGCCAGGATCCGGAAGCAGAAATTCGACCCGCCCTCCTGGCTGGGCTGGGGGCGCTATGTGTCGCTGTTCGGGGCGGCCGTCATCATCCCGGCGTTGACCCATGAGCCCTGGTTCTCCAAGCTCTGCCCGGTGGGGACCCTCGAGGCCGGGATCCCGATAGTGGTCACGGCCTTCATCAAGGTCAAATTACTGGGCAGGTTCGCCACCGAACTGTCGATGCTGGGCTGGCTGTTCTGGCTGAAGATCCTCCTTCTGGCCCTGACCGTCGGCGCCGCCATTTACATCAAAAGGCCGTTCTGCCGTTTCATCTGCCCGCTGGGGGGCATCTTCGGAATGTTCAGCCGGGTCTCCCTGCTGCAGATAAAAGTGGACCAATACGAGACCTCGGATAAGGCCGACTGCAAAAAGCTGTGCCCGGTGGACATTGACATCACCCGGGACCCGGCCTCGTCCGACTGCATCCGCTGCCTGCAATGCACCAAATGCCCCGGAGTAAAACTGGAAAAACCCATCAAAACCATTAACCGAACAAAGGCCTCCGTAAAAACAATTTTACCACGGAAACACTGAATTACCCAAACAAAAGCACCAGATTTACCATGCCTCATTCCGTGTTTTTCAGAATTTTCAAGTTTCAGTAGTTAGCTGCTCTGAGTTCTCAACCCATCAAATTAAAGAAAGAATCTATGCCCTTAAGAAAATTATTATCCCTGTTCAAAGGAAAGAAAAAAGAAACTGTCGCGCCAGAGAAGACCGATCATAAACCGGTCGCCCGGCATCAGGTCCCGGAGCGGAACCCCGCCCGCCATTCCGGCGGGCAAAACCAGCGGCCCCATCAACAGCCTCCCCGGACGGCGACCTATCGCAAGCCGGAGCAGCCCAAGCCGCATCATCAGCCCCGGGCCGAAACTCCCCGGACGGCGACCTATCGCAAACCGGAGCAACCCAAAACCCAATTTCAGCCCCGGACAGAGATCCACCGTCCCGCGGCAGTGGTTAGCCGGCCGCCCCAGGTTCATAAAAAACCGGCCGCGCCCACCGGCCCCCAGCTTAAGTTCGACCAGCTGGGACTGGCGCCGTTTCTGTTGAAGGCCATACACGAGGAGGGCTACTCCGATCCCACCCCCATCCAGCAGCAGACCATCCCGCTGGCCCTGTCCGGCAAGGATCTTCTGGGCTGCGCCCAGACCGGCACCGGCAAGACCGCCGCCTTCGCCCTGCCCATCCTGCAGAAGCTCTCCCGCCCGGAGGTGGTGGGACAGCAGTTCCGGGACATCAAGGCCCTGATCGTCACCCCCACCCGGGAGCTGGCGGCCCAGATCGGCCAGAGCTTCGCCGCCTACGGCCGCCACAGCGGCCTGCGCTATGCGGTGATCTACGGCGGGGTCTTTCAGGGACATCAGCAGAAGGCCATGAAAGGCGGGGTGGACATATTGGTGGCCACCCCCGGCAGGCTTTTGGACATGATGAACCAGCGGCTGATCCTGCTGCACAAGGTGGAGATTCTGGTGCTGGACGAGGCCGACCGGATGCTGGACATGGGCTTCATAAATGATATCCGCAAGATCGTGGCCAAGGTGCCCATCCGGAGGCAGACCCTGTTCTTCTCGGCCACTATGCCCCCGGAGATCCGCCATCTGGCCGGCAGCATTTTAGATAATCCGGTATCAGTATCAGTAACGCCCGACACCACCGCCGCCGAGACGGTGGAACAGTCGCTGTATTTTGTGGAGCGGAACGACAAGCCCGATCTGCTGAAGCACCTGCTGTCGGATGAACTTTTCACCCGGGCGCTGGTGTTCACCCGCACCAAGGTCCGGGCCGACCGGGTGGCCCGCAAGCTGACCTCCGACGGCATTCCGGCCTCGGCCATCCACGGGGACAAGTCCCAGGGGGCCCGGGAACGGGTGCTGGCCGGGTTCAAGGACGGCTCCATCCGGGTGCTGGTGGCCTCGGATATCGTCTCCCGGGGGATAGACATCGAGAACATCTCCCACGTGGTGAATTTTGACGTGCCCCAGCAGGCCGACTCCTACATCCACCGCATCGGGCGGACCGGCCGGGCCGGGGCGGTGGGGTCGGCCATCACCTTCTGCGACGCCGAGGAGCGCCAGGATGTGCGGGAGATAGAAAAGCTTTTGGACAAAAGCATTCCGGTGGTGGAGGATCACCCCTACCATTCCCGGATGCCGGTGCATGAGGCCATCAGCGAGCACCGCCGCCGCACCGGACGGAAGCCCCAGCAGGGGCGCTCCGGGCAGCGTCCGCCGCGGGCATCGCAATCCGGCCAGCGGCCCAGGCAGGGTCCGCCGACCGCCCCCAAGACCACCCACAGCAGCCACAAGCCGGGCAGCGGCCGGCCGGGCCGGAGAGGATAGAAATTATATACCATACAGCGATAGCCTGATTTATCCGCCGCAGCTTTAGCGCAGGTGGAAGGCTATCGCTGGTTATCATCAAAGGCCGACATTTCGGCCTTGTTGAATGCGCCAGCGATGTTATTCATAGCATCGCTGTGTTTACAAGAAGCCCCGCCAATCGGCGGGGCTTTAGTATTTGGGGCAGGACACCTATCGTCACCCGTTCAATCTGCCAGGCAAGTTTGTTTTCTCAGAGCTTGCACTGAGTTTTGCCACTATATTACTGACGAAGTGGTGACAAAAACCCTTTCCAGGGGGAATACGGGGCAAGCAAAAAATAATCTTTGCGTTCTAAGCGTCTTAGCAGTTCAAAGTACCTGGATTCCTGCTCCCCGCCTTCGCGAGGACAAGCTTCGCAGGAATGACAAAGAGATTGCTTCGTATATAAACAGAATAGTCTCCTCGCAATGACTATTCAACCAAGGGAATGTACTTTGTGTTCCCTTCGACAGGCTCAGCCAACGGGCTCAGGACATCCCTCTAGTTCTCCCCTTCTTAGGGGAGATACGGGCCAAGCAAGAAAAAGTCTTTGTGTCTTGGTGTCTTAGTGGCAAAAACCCCTACGGAGCGAAGTCCGCCAATATCGTATCCGACAGCAGCAGCCCTTCGATATTCAGTCGCACCCGGCCGCCCTCCTTCTCCAGGTAATAATTCTCCTCCAGCTTCCGCCACACCTTGGGCAAATATTTGGCCGGCGCCATCCCCCACTTCTTTTCAAACTCCCCGACGGCGATCCCATCGACCATCCTTAACCCCAGAAATATGGCTTCAAAGATCCGCTGATCGCGGGTAAGGGTCTCCTCCATCTCCACCGGGCTGTTTCCATTTTTCAGCGCAGCGATGTACTGGGCGGGATCCTTTTGGTTGGCCCAGCGTTTTCCGTCCAGATGGGAATGGGCCCCGGCCCCGAAACCCAGATAATCCCCGCCCATCCAGTAATTGAGGTTATGCCGTGACCGGAAATTTTTTCTGGCGAAGTTTGACACCTCGTAATGCTGATACCCGGCAGAGCCCATGGTCTCGATGGCCGCCAGGTACATCTCCTCCTCCAGCTCCTCGGATGCCGGAGTGAACCGGCCCTGCTCTTTCTGGCGGGTGAACTCGGTGTCCGGCTCGTAGGTCAGCGAATACAAAGAGATATGCTCCGGCCCTAGGTCTAAGGCCCTAGCCAGGTCAGTTTCCCAATTTTCCAAAGACTGGCCCGGCAAAGCGAAGATCAGGTCCAGGCTGATGTTCCCAAAGCCCGTCTGCCGGGCATCGCGGAAGGCCGCCAAGGCCTGCTCGGCGGTATGGCGGCGGCCCATCAGTTTTAAAAGATCGGGGTCGAAGGACTGCACTCCCAGGCTTAAGCGATCGAAGCCGGCCTCGCGCAGGTCGGATAGTTTGTAGATGTCCACCGTCCCGGGATTGGCCTCGATGGTCGTCTCGCAGTCATCGCCGATCGGGCCGATATTTTCCCTGACCGTCCCCAGAATATCCTTGAGCTGTCTGACTGAAAGCAGGCTGGGCGTTCCCCCGCCGAAGTAAATGGTTTTCAGAATATCGATCCCCGATTTCCGATTTCCGATTTCCTTTAAGATGGCCTGACAGTATCTCTCAGCCTCGACATCTGAAGCCAGCGGTCGGGAGTTGAACCCGCAGTACCCGCATTTGGCCAGGCAGAAGGGAATATGGATGTAAACGCTGTTCATATTTGGATATGATAGCACACCGAAATATCAAAGGCAACTTTCATTTTACTGCCCGGTGGCCGCAAAAGGATATTTTGCCGATATGCGACCCGGGCTTTAACGCAATTACTGATTGACAAAACCGGCTTCTTTTGCTATCCTTAGGCATCTCTTGGGCCGGTGTGGTGAAACTGGTAGACGCAGTGGACTCAAAATCCACCGGTAGCAATACCATGGGGGTTCGATTCCCTCCACCGGCACCAGTTTGGCTCCACCGGCTAGCGGTAGCCCGCCGCAGGCAGACACCATCTTGATCGTGCTGGGCTGTTGTTCATCGCATTAGGATACCATAGCGCCCACGGTGGAAAACACTGAACTTCTGGGGGTTCTGCGCCGGCAGTTTTAATGACAGTCCCGCGACGGCGCATCCGCCGCCGAATGATTCAA